>Ga0307511_10000253_pt1 | contig 54957 bp, 47 predicted proteins | sample 13_EM_MG_FD_200266 | JGI IMG/M metagenome (GOLD analysis project Ga0307511, IMG submission 200266) | Populus trichocarpa ectomycorrhiza microbial communities from riparian zone in the Pacific Northwest, United States - 13_EM | ecosystem: Host-associated > Plants > Roots > Unclassified | place... | reverse complement strand
TCCCGTTATCAGTCGCTTTGAGAGTTGCTCTTGAATTAAACACAGCTGGGAAATTTAGAATGATCCGGTTACCCTGAAAAAAATCTCGTGTAATACAACTTATAGCACAAATGTTTGTACCTGTAAAACACCCCCCCCCCAAAAAAAAAGATGCCCCAGACAACCTTCATATATACAAATAAAAAACCTTCCAAAATTCAATCTGCCACCAAGTATATAGAATATATTCAATTTTATCCAGCTAAAACTATTGGTATAACATTAAATCTGAACCGGGGAATACGCAAAAACTTTCAATAACCTTTATGACCCCAGTAAATTGCGAGGTCGCGAAAGAACCAATGCTCCCCAAAACGAGATTACTAAAAGGAAATTACTAAACCATAGAAAATTGGACTGTAGTTAGAGTAGATCATTGGGGGATTGAACGACAGGAACCTCGTATATCATCTTGCCACCCCGTGGAGTCTGAGTCTTTCCGGTTATCCCAAAACTCTTCATTGTAATATATCTATTGACTCCTTCTGCCCCAAACCAAAACCGAGTCCCATGCGGCACCAAAGATTTTCTCCAACATCAGATATCTCATCAATCCTTGAATTTCACAAAAGGACCATCACTAGCCGTGCAGCTCCTGGGGTGCTGAATGTGGTACCTGTTCCATCTCCGCAACTTGACCCACGGGGCCAGTCTTAGGTTCTTCATGAGGCTTATAGTACCCACCCATTGGCGGTGACTGTGGTGCTGGTGTAGGAACAGGTAGGTAGTATTGCCCGGAGTGTGGATCCCAAACATACCCCGGTGGGGCCTGGTTGTTACCATGTGGCCAGTACTGTGGAGCAGGAGTAGTGTTGTACAACCCACTCTGACGAGGATCATATGGAGCGGCCGGTGGCTGTTGTGCCGCGGCAGCAGCAGCGGCGGCGGCGGCGGCAGCAGCAGCAGCAGCAGCAGCTTTCTTCTTCTTCTGTCTACGGAGGAAAATCAATCCGAAGGCGATAAGCGCAATAACGACAATACCTCCAACAACCCCGCCGACAATGGGGCCGATAGAGGTCTTTTTGTTGCCACCGTTGCTGGCGTTGCTGTCGCCACTGCCGGTAGTGGATGGAGTGACTTCCATAAGATTACCAAGGGCAGAATCTGTCCAATCATTGTCGGGCTTGACCTTCGTGGCACTACCCTTTGCACTACAGGAAAGTTAGTGATAGTCCTCATTGACAACTGATGATCGAATGTAATAGGCAAACATACTTTCCACCAATAACGCTAGAGATTACATCGTTCACTTGATAGTCCACCTCATTAGCTGGGAGACTGCTCCCCCAGGCAAATGCGTTGAGGTCGAATGAGCTTAAAATTCCTTGCTTCAGGCAGGACCAGGCACCTGGGTGCGTCGTGTAGTTGGTTTTTGGGTCTCCGGCAGACGCTTGTAACTTATCACGTCCACCTACAACGAGCATCTGATTCCCCTTGGTTAGATGGCAAGTGTGCTCGAAACGCGCATCTCCCTTATTGTCGACCTGTATCCAAGTGAAACTTGGCAGAGAAAGTACCCATGTGTCTCCATACACAACACCGTTAGGGTCCAGATCACCCCCACCAAACACGAAAATATTCCAGGAGGACTTGTCCTGCGCAGGTGCTACTACTGCGCAGGCCGAGATTCTGCCTGCCGGTCCCTTAGTGAGGCCAGATGCAAGTGCCGTGTCTTGTTCATACCACCGATTACTCGCAATGTCATGTATCCACACCTTGTCCATACCACGAAGCTGCACATCTTCGGTGGTTCCAGTTGGGACCCACGTTTCCGAGGGACCCTGCGCACCGCCAATGAAGACCAATATTCCACCCTCCCCAATACCTGGGATATACACGAGATTCCCAAGACCAATGGAGCCCAGAGACGCTGCTCCCGCTGATGAGTAGGTTTTGTTTGAAAAGGTTGCAGAGCTCGAGTCGAAGCTAATGAAACTGTCCCCCAGGTACTCATAGCCGGGAGCGTTCGCAAATGCTGTATCTGTCCGGTTCTCGACAATCCCACCAAGATAATAGCCCCGCTTATTAGTGGGATCGCTGGCCACTGCGCCGCCCCATGCACGATGTATATCACTGGCCATGGTTTCTAGCTCCCAACTGGATGTAACTAGATTAAGTTTCCAGAGCTGCGCTCCCCTCACTTGGGATTGATCTGTTTTAGCCCATGTGTGGCTATCAGCAAACCAACCTCCGTACCTATAATATCAAAAGTTAGTTATCTCTAAAGCATAGTAAATTTACTGTCAAAATATGAATATCAAATGCATACTTGTAGATACTTTGACCTCCGTCCCACCAAAAGGCACCCATCTGTGTTGACTCCCCTCTAGGGTCCTTACTCGCGAGTATAGCGTAGGAGAACGCCGAGTTACTACCTATCAAGGGGTATGTTGCACCGTCACCGAGATCTGCCATGATGGCCGAAGAGACTATGGAGTTAAGTATAAGGTTCAATTGGAGTGCGTTGGAGAACAGGACAACATACATAAATATAACCAGCCATCCCGATAATTTTCCCTGAATGTCGCAATACCGCCGGAAATGTATAGTTTTTCATTCACCATTGCACCTAGCAGAGCAAAGTTAGCACCGCGCCTTATGAGTATATATGCATGATCCAAGGCAAAATGCCCAAAGCAAACAGATGCCCGCTTTTCTAACCACCTGGATCCACGGCGGTTTGTAGTACTCACTCGAGTGACCCCAGAACCTGCAATACTGCGTGACATTATCCGATGTTTGTCTTTTCACCAACTCGCCACCATCTCCAGCCCTCATGAGTATCGACCTCTCGTAGGCTTCTGAGCCTGTCCAGCCACCTCCAAGGCGGGTTTCAATCACATCGGGGTATCCTTCGTGGCTAATGGGAAAGAATGCCATGGCCGCTGCAGTGGAGGCCGACAGCAGGAGATATTGTAAACCCCACATTATGAGGTTTTGGTGAGTGAGCCGATAGCAGTGAATTCTGTCCAAACTCGTTATAACCTCCTTTGTCCTCTCTGGAATTCGCCCAAGCCCCTCGATTGATCACTTTGATATCCTGCGTGTCAAACAACCTCCAACCGCTAATCAACAAAACGAGTGTCGTGCACAAATTTGAAACTAAGCCAAATCTGAGATGTCAAAGTGCTGGAGCGTATTGGCGAAGCAGAGCAAACCCAACGCTGGAGCGCTCAACCTCAATGACTTGATCCAAAGAATAGTTGGAAAGAGTGTAAGGAGAATAAATGTGAGATCGAGGGAGAGTTGGGTTCGGAAATCGGGCCTGCTATTCGTCAGCCCCGGGGAAATCAATTGCCAAATCAATTTACTGCAGTACAACACTATGCGTTATTTGGGGCTTTTCCAGTCCCCTTTCGACAGCAAAACGCAAAGGTGCGGCTGAGGGGATCGCTTGTTAGATGAGTGGGCCTTGTAAGACATCCAAGGGCCCTGGCCGTGGCACATGATGAGTCTCGATAGTTCTGGTTGCACTAGGTAACCCTCGTAGATGAATGTACTCGGTGAAGTAGAGTACCTATATGTTTGCACCGCCCTTGCTCTATTACTTCTCGAGATACCCACACACACATAAAACCAACCCTTATCTGTCTTCTACATCGACATTGCCGGCTGTACGGAGTACCTACCGCTCTTGATCTGTGCCGGGGATCTTTGACATCAGATAATTAGGTACTATGTAGGTTTATGGATTGGTGAATTTAACCTGAATTAAGCTTCAATCTTATATAGTCGCAAAGACCCGACTTGTGTGTGGGTACCACAAACGAGGATACAGTACCTAATTATTGTGGGGAGTTCCTTTTGATCCGACCGACCCGAGGCAGATTTTGCAGTGGTGAGTACGTGCGTACCTACCCTACATTCTTTGGCTAGTTACATTCGTAGAATACCTACTCTACAAATGCACATGGACCTTTAGTCCGTCCAGTCCAGTCCACCATCGGGTGCTAGTTATCATATTCACCAGGCCAGTACCTGGCCTGGCCAAGGACAACAAGTTTCTCACGAAGATAAGATACTTGTCGGGTATCTATTGTACCCCCCCCAACAGCCGGCTATTCTCTTTGTATCACACTGCGGTAGTCTGGTTACACTGCGGTAGGTACTTGGTGGTGGGTAGTACAACACCAAGTTCTTATTTCCGGTGTGGCGCGTTGGTTGTACCACACCGAGCTACCACTAATCTAATTGGGCAAGGTGAGACTGCAGCCATGTGGTTGCAATACTCTAGGTAGTCTGGCGTGGTTGCAATTGCAGCATCCTAGACCTAGTCTGGAGATTGACCTAGTCTGGAGATTGCGAAATGCCAGCAAGCGAGGGGAAGTGAGTGCTTCAGCAGGGGTGTGCCACCCTGCCTATAAAGGAAATGCAGCAGCATCGCGGATGTCGGATACCGGTACAGAAAGGGGGTTCGTCATGACGAAGCAATCACTCCACAAAAATTTCGGGATGGGTCTTACATCAAAGCAAATATAACCAAATACTTTACCGTAGCTTCCGACTGGCCTATATGTACTTGCACCAATCGTCTCCATACACCTCCATACTAGGCTCTACGAATATCATAACATACGCCTCCCACCGCGCTATGAAGGCATTCCTTCTCCTAACCGGGGTAAATCGCTCGTGGTGACCGGATCTGAGAGCTTGTCGGCGAAGGGTCGAAGGCAAGGTCAATGAAAGATGTATGTGAATGCGTGAATAGGGCTGTGGGCCATGTTTGGTGCAAGGATACCCCGATAATCTGTAACCATATGTGTATGGGGTGGGCGTCCACAGCAGGTGGGATGAAGACCGACCTAACAACATCCACATTATTAGTACGTCGAGCGAGTGAGCAATCCCAAATCCACAAGCGAGTGACCACATATTCTCCACCCCCATCCTATAGACACGCGTAAACCTCTTCCGCGCGTAACATCTCGGGCAATATGATGATCGGTTTACCGAGACCGAATAACATACCACAGTAGTGGCACTACGACTTCTGATCTTGTATGGTACAAGGAGGCTATGGTACGGAGAACTGACAGCCCCTTTCTGTGTCCAAAAGCAGCAAGACATCCAAACCAACCCCTGCTGTTGCCCTTCCATATGCGTATGTAAGGCGACCCTGCTGGCGGGTTTGAAGTGAGGGGTACCTCACGTATTGCTCTAGGACATAGGTCTTCACCCTCGGTGGAGTGTCAAAAGCAACAACGCTATAAATTCTGCTGATATCCGTTAAGTAGACACAGACTATAAAAGGCTATAAATCAAGTAACCAGACTACAAATCAAGCTAGAAAAGATGGCATTTGAGCTGGTATTTCATCGGCAAGAATATTGGGACGCATGGATACACGCGTGCTGCCACACACAAATTTGTATGGGAAAGGTAGGTACCGTACTTGGCAACCACTCTTCAATTACAGTGCATTTGAAGAGCATGAGCCTTGAGTCCTTGATAGAAGCTAAATTTCAAAGCTTTTTAGGTGGACTTAATTCATGGCATTGATAATTATTAATATTTTCGCACAGCTGGCATGTTTCGGTGTAAAAATACCAAAAAAAGTGCTCTCGTGCCCAGACCGATTTATCGATTTAGAGCCACGAAAATAAATCGGCCTGGGCACCAAAAAAACGAAGACTAAGGGCACGGAACTATACATGTGTAGGAATAGAAGTGAAATTATCACGACAATATAATATCTGATATCCCGGCTGGTAGCCTCGAGACTACTCAGAACTAGTGCCTACCAGCTAGAGGCTAATAACAAAGTTCTGAAGCAAAGGAGATTTGCTGTAGAACATCCAAAAGCTGCACAAAGTCCGAGTACGATAAGTACCGTCAACCTGCCCTGAAGTAGCAACAGTTAGTCTGGTTTAGCAACAGTTGCAATAAAATAACTATACAGAGTACATGAGCTGAAGTCGGTAGTTATGCTGACACATCGCTGAGGCATCGACTCGTCCATTTAGATAGTTTTTACACCCGTCACCTCGCTGGGAACGGTGAATGGATTTCACTTCTATGGCTATAAGAGTCTGCAACTGTGAGGAGGGCCCAACCAGGCAAAGGAGGGCCTTGTCTTAGTACTTGTATAATCAAGAGTGCCTGGTTAGCATAGTGATGATCGGTGGCATCGGCCCAATGCACTAATCCTGATTATCCGTAGGGCTTACAGAGATGACTAAACATGTTGCGCCGTACGTTATGTAACCGCAGTCGCCCCACCAACCCTAAAACAATAACAAACAAACAAGTCGGCCCGTTAACCTAGGTGGATCAGGCTACAGTATCTTACTACAGCTTCCCCGGTCGATCCTTCTCTTCTTTCACATCGCATACGTTATCAAGTGTCGCAGGATTGCTCCTCACTGTTACTACTCGAACCACGCACGAAATAGAGCTCCCCTTGAAAGGTTAGTTCAAGTCCCACCAGATCAGTCACTATTCATGAATTGTCTCGAGCTCGAAGCCGTACTTGTGAGTTCGCGTTCACTGACCGTAAGCTTACTAAGGAAGACCTTTCAACACTATCTTCCTACCAGCGACCACGAGCCGGAACGACTCAAGACCCTCGAATTCCTTTACCTCGAAAGTAAACACAGGAGCAGTCAGATTCAGGCACAACAGAATACTACCAAACAAACATGTCCTCTCCGGCTCCACCTGCTTCCCCATTTACCCCGCGATCCAGGCGCCTCTCAAACTCACCTGCCTCGAATAATGCAACTCCCACACGACACACCCCCTTCCCCTGGCACGTTTCTTCTTCCTCCACACCTCTCTCCCATAATGCCCCGGCACCAACAAATCCAACAGATGAGTTTGGCCTTGATGATGACAATGATGACGACTTGATAAGTACTATAGGTGGCGGGGTGTACATAGATGATGATGTTGATATGGACAAGGAAGGGCACCCCGATGACGAGCAGGATGGAGAGGGTACAGAGGATGTCACGGGATTTTCGGAGTTGGATGCAGACATGACTGTCTTTGCAAATTTGGGGAATAATGAAGGTGTTACGGTGGCACAGGCACAGCAGGATGTACTACCCAGCAGTAGCCAGCTCAGCGGTGGGGGGGTGAGTGTTTCAACAGGAATAATAGAGGAAGGTGAAGAAGGTGAAGGTGATGGCAACGACATTGGTACGGAGATTATGGATCGAGAGACAGGCATAAGTCCCGTCCAGCACTTTGCAACCTTAGGAAACGGTGAAGCTGCAAACGCAAGCCCAAGCGCTATTGTAAGTTTCTTATTTCAAAGCCTCTATTGTTGCTCAAATGTTGATGGGTTGTGGCTAACAGATGTTGCCAATTCGCCCATATCAGCGTCCACAAACACCCACACGGTCATCAATTGCCGGTTCACCAACCCCTAGAGCACCGTCTTCAATGGCACGCCACAGTCGTGCCTCGAGTCGAAGTTCAGTTTTCTCAATGATCTCGCCATCGTCACCTAGTCGACATGCCGCAAGTTCCTCCATCCGGCCTTTCCAAGAACGAGACCAAACTACTCAATTACTTCTTGACGACTTCACTGCTCAATTCAACGCAGTAAATCAGCCACCCCAACAACCGCAGACTCCGAGTCACCATACCCCTCAAAACCATCATGTGCACTCGAGCAGAGGGAGTATCAGTGGTCTTTTCTCTCCACAGCCCTCAAAAAGCAGATCTGAAACTATAGGAACACCCACCAGGCGCTCTACCGCCGGGACTCCGGATGACAATCGGTTCCTCATCGATTTTGATATTCCACCCCCTCCAACACCCCGCTCTATTCCCAGTATGACTCTCCGCGAAGTTGAGAAGCTCAAATCAGAGTTCCTAACCCAGCTTGGGGAGCTTAAGGCGCAGCTCTCTGGCAAGGATGCCGAAGTTCTGAATCTTAGGGAGTCACTTCGCGAGGCCGAGAGCCGCTGTGGGGATCTACGTGAGGAGGTTGAGACATTAGAGCAAGGAAAAGAAGATGCCGAGGGGATTTTGGCAAAATTCAGAGAGCAGGCGCAGGCACAATTTGAAGATGCACGAAGAGAATGGGACGAAGAGAGGGGGAGAGTAGTGAAGGATGCAAATGAAGCAAGAGAAAAATTTGAAACAGAGATCGAGATGGTGCGAGAGCAGTTTGGAGAAATGGAAAGGATGTCCAATGAAGCGAGGGAAAAGGAAGAGAGAATGAGGCAAGAGCTGGAGGCTACGAAGAAGGAGATGGAGATCGTAAGATCCAATACTCCTGCACCAGCGTATACACCTATCGACCTGAATGCAAATCGGCCGGCGCCGTGTGCGAATTGTGCGAATGGAGGCGGGGGTGCGAGTGGGGGGGCAAGTAAAGAGGAGGTGGATAGAATTGCGAAGGAGCTGCATGTGCTGTACAAGCAAAAACATGAGACTAAAGTTGCAGCATTGAAGAAATCGTATGAGCAGCGATGGGAGAAGAAAGTGAAGGCTCTGGAAAGCGAGATTGAGACACTCAAGGCAACTCCTCCTCAAACTCAGCCTGCTAAATCCACCGCCGAATTGGAAGAATTGAACTCGGAAATCCAATCCCTTACCCAAGAGTTGGAAGATGTAAAGGCGGAGAATGAAAACTTGAAGGGTGAGAACAAGCAACTCAAGGAACAAGTTCAGAAGGAGCGACGTGAGAAAGGGGAATTAGTTGGTGCAGTGGAGGAAATGCTCGCCCTGCAGATGCAAACACTTAGTGAGGCTGTAACTGCAGCTGAGGAGGAGCGCCATCAAGCTACATCCACACAGAAGACTAACCCACGACCACAACCCCAAGCTGCACCTATTACGGGAGCAGCTCCTTCTAAATCGAGTGGGCTTGCGAAACCGGGGACTTTGAAGGTAAAGGATGTGAAAAGGCTGGAGAAGGGGTGGGAAGGGGTTCGGAGAAGGGCCAGTGGAATTGGAATTACACCACTTGGGGAGACAGGAGGAGTAACTGGAATTGCGGCCCCGAGAGTAGGAGCGAGTGGGCTAGCGGCACCAAGGGCAGGAGGAGCAAGTGCCCTGAGAGGCGGTATTGAGAGGATGGGAAGGGGGGCAGGGCCTACGAAGGATTAGTTACGCGGCCTTCCAAGACATTGCTATCCTACGTTTGACGGAATATGCCAGTATACACTATGACGGATTCTTGTACAATAGGAGGTTGGTGATTGGGATTTTACTTTGGATTTTAGCCCATTGTTTGGGCATGATTTGCATGGGAAGGATGAACAACAGTTGTCAGAGCTCGATTCCACCCCTGTCGCTGATGATCAGCTACATCTTTTTGTGTACATTCACATCGCTATTTTGTATATAGCCCTTCCTTGCTGTGATACTTGGGCATTCGTGCAGAGTAGTCTGGTCGCCAGAGCGGATTGGGCTGGGCGTCGTGTTTTCTCGTCCTGCTATCGCAAGAGATGGGACAGGGTGATCTACCTCCATCATGCTTGTGTTCTCTTAATGCCGCTCCCGAAACTTCCTACTTAATCATAATATGATGTGAAAGCTTCCAGCTCTATTGACCATTTAGATTAGTCATACGTTTGCGTTTTCTATCAAGAGAGTTTTGTGCCACAATGCATTCAGTCTCGATAAAGGAATATCATCGCGACCAGCAAGTAAAACCGCTCTTGCATAGTTCAGGTGGGGGGCGTCACGGTCCCAAAACTGTGATAAAATAGAAATGGTGTCTTTTTTTTTTTTTTTTTTTTCGCTATCGTAGCTATTCAAGATATTTGAGTTCATCCCCACGAGAAGGAGATACTACCGTGCTTTCTAGAGTATATTGGAGTCACTGCTTTCTTCACGATGTAGTTATGTTCAGGTTACTAACTTGAAGTACAAATAGCTGGAGGTTCTCGGGGCATGGATGACCGACCCACCCACGAGAGTATAGAAAACATAAGGACAAGGGCTATTACACACCTCCACTCCTTGGGCTTCCTGAACCCTCCCCCCCAGTATTGATATACTTCTGTACCTAACCGATATAATGAAGTACTTGGGTACCACGGAGGCGAACATGAGACTACTCGTGGTATTCCGTCACCAGGCTAGATTTTGTACCTCTTTGCCCTTTCGAATTCCTCACTTAAAAAGTGCAGCAACCAGACCAGCCCTTTCCACGTGAATGAATACTTTCAGCCTTGATGGAACCTCCCGGCTTGCAGTGATTGATCCGCTTTTTTGAGAGAATGAAAAATATACATCGTACGAGTCTGAGGCGTTTCGTACGTTAGTCTACATTTTTATTTACCAGCAAACGTTGGAATGTATCCAGTCTGCATGCATCCAATCGATGTAACGCTAGAATATTGTGGAACATATAATTCCCAGCCAATTGGGTACCATAGGCAATGGACCATGTAGAAATTTTGGAGTAGCGCGATACGCCCTGTAAAAAAAAGTGTCTCTGATCTTTGTGGATGCACCAGAATTCAATGGATAAGGACTTGCTAAATGTGAGACCGGGGGGAGTTCTAATTTCGACTATGGCGTCTATATCCGAAAGCCTTGCAAACACCGTGCATCCGGCAGATTCATGCTGCTTTGTAAATCTTGCCAGTTGTAAAATGGAATGAATTGGGCTATGGTAGAGATCCCCCTACCATAGTTGTCATGTTTTTTGGCGCCAAACTCCAAAGGGCCTCAGATTTGCAGAGCTCGTTGGAAGGAAATTCCTCAGCCAATTTCATCGAGATGTTACCGTTACGGTGGTCTCTCGTGCCGGTTACGGTGATCTCTCGCACCGGCTACGGTGATCTCGCACCGGCTACGGTACCTGTTTGTGCCGGGGCTATATCCAGGATTAATTCGATTGCAGATCAAGTAAATAGTCTGGTTTTGAACCCGAACCCCGTCTCCTTATCCGGCTCCAAATCCTTGGTAGCGAGACAACGGCTAAAATACACACACAACAACACAACCAGCAATGTCGAGAGGTAAGTTTCCACAAAAGAAATTAAAGAGAGCAATACTACTGTGTTGTACCAGTGCCACAAGTGACACTCTCGATACAAATCCTGTTGCTGTCTCACCTCCAGGCCTGCAAATATAACAAACATTAAATAAGGAGGTTGGATGAGTGGTATCGGGGCGTCAAACCGTACCAGTCAGGGGAATCCCGTACCAAGCTTTCTGCACAGGCTATGGAACCACGTCAAGTCGAGCCCGCCGTAACCGGGCTTCTGCCAAAGGTAACAGAAACACCTAAAATTCTAGGACGGTTATATGTATCATCGGCATACACATATGCATATCGAGATCCAAGAGCCCGGAACATGCCCTGAATCGGTGGTTCTGCCCGTTACCGAACTCGTATCCCGAATGTAGGGCCTTCGAGCTTGATATTTAGACGCCGTAAGACATGCTAAGCTTTTTTTGGTGCACAGTCAAGCGTGGTAAGCGGTGCGGCCCGCGGCACGCGGCCGGATCGCTTATTGCAATTGACGGGAGTCTACTCTAGTGCAGGCAGCTGGGGTATTCGTCTCAAAGCTCACCGTAGCCATCTTCATCTGTGCCAACCAGCTGCAGACACCAGCTGCAGACAGCCCTAGATGCCATTAAAACTCACATGGCCACGACCCCAATCCAAGAGCGGCGGTGTGATTTGTGGCCACCGATCCATGTACTATTTAAACCACTACGGTGACCGATGCAACCAGATTACAGTCACACCACCAAGAAAAGGAAATGGAATAATGTACTACAAATAAAAATAATAATAAAAAGGAAAAATAGGAACAGAACACGGAGGGGACTTGAAAGGGAAAGTTGCAAAAAAAAAAAAGCCAACTCACCCTCCCTCGACGTCATCGACTTCTGCCTCTTCGTCACGGCCCAGCTTCAAGTTCCCCACCCCTCTACCGTATCTCCAGGCTTGACCTATCCTTGCCACGAAGCTTGGTCTGGCTGGGCGTGCTCCTTATCCAGGCATCTCTCGAAGGTGCAGATGCATGTGGATTAGCAAGAAACTGATTCAGATTATTTGCTGCAGAACCAGACTATTGCTGCAGCTGTTTCGAAGTTTGTCCGATCTGACAGCCAGAGGCCCGGGTCTAGTATGCATGGTATTGCCTTATCGGTATGTTTTATCATATTCTGGCCAGTGCGGGCGGCAAATGTTGATGTTTGGTGACGGAGTGCAGTTGGTGAATACTTCGCAATCGGGGTTGTTATTTTTGTTTTGCATTTTGCCGCTGCATGCAGTCTTCGCAGTTGTGTTGCTCTTTCTACGAAACAATTACATACCGGTACTAAGTACTAAGAAGTGATAGCACAGCAGAAAAAGTAAGTACCTAACCACAGCTCAACCAACTTATGAAAGATGGGAGGAGTTCTTAGAATTCTTAGCAAGGTTCACTTGTGTTTTTACGTTTTCATCAAGGTCGCTCCCCGCCTATAATCCTTTCTTATCTATCCGTATAGTATTTGTCTGTGTTTCGGCCTATAATATTTATTGAAAGGTACAGAGTACTAATTTTGCGTTAGAATTAAGGAAAAAGTACTTCGGTCGGGGCAGGTTCAGAGCCGGTGGACCTGGAGTGGGTCGTTCCGTTCGCCAGTGTACCTCTGTAGGTACGAATGCAGCGTATCCTAGTATATCCACAGTTGGGCCTTTTACCCGGTAGCTTGCACATCACACGCATGTTTCTTTGTTTGGATGTGGTACTTGTGGTGAAAAGTTTCTGGCGGCTGTGGCAATTTGGCCCACCCCCATTGGCTGGAATGGGGGGGACGATTCCAACCTCCTGGGACATTCGGCCAGGCAATATCCCTTCGGCGTAGGGCTAGCCTACAACCAGTATCGTGCCGACGTAGGGGTCGGCTCAACGAGGGGCTGGTACTTTGTCTAAAAATCATCTAGATCAGCGGCGGATCAGCAGCAAATGCGGAGTGACAAAGTGTAAGTACAGCGACTCAGTGGTCAGATGCTTTGGTGCACAGATCCCCAGAGAAAATTGTCTCTTGGGCGAGAGCCGACTGCGATAATGAACACAAAAAAGCAAGCGAAACAAATGAGGCCCAAGAACCATGCTCCCGGGTCTCTCCCTGTCCCATCCTCTCGGGTGCTTATATAGATCCCACGAACGCCGCCTACGACTTGTTCTCGTGCCCTTGCAAGCTTCTTGGTACGGAGTCGGGTTCTTGAAAGTAAAGTTCCATTTCAGAAGAGAAAATTTCCAGCTCGTTGGCATAACAGGATTTGTGTGAACGTTCTGCATACCTCCGAAAATGAGTATTCCTAACCGTCTACCTGAACCCGAAAATGGTCCTCGGCCATACGCAGAGGCGCTTCAGTTGGGGCAAATGGACTATTCCCACATCGTGCCGGATGATGACTTCAGCGCAGTGAGTGAACACCCAGCTCGGCCACAGTTCCTCAGCAGATTTATTGACGCTTTCTCTAGATAACTGCCGACTCGGATGAAGACACCTATGGCTCAATCACGTCAAGTGTAAGGGAACATCTATATGAGAAGTCAGTAGAGATATCCATAGTCTAAGCAGGGGTGCTCGCGCTAACATTAGGAGTGGAAATCTGAAGTGGTCGAAGATATCATTCCTACCGAGAGGGCGAATATTTGTGAGTAATTGCTCTTCCCGCGACCGACCGACAAGAGGTGTAGGTTACTGAAATTTGGGATTGTGCAGACTCCCCAACGATGAAAAGGAACAAAATCGTTTAGACCTGGTCAGTGGGCACAGTTCAATCGACATAAGGTTTTGGAGAGGAGAATACCGTGACTAACAAACGACAGTTTCATCATGTCTTTCGTATGCTCCTCAAAGGTGATTTATTCACTGCTCCCGTAGCCGATCGGCTTCGGGGTCCTGTAGGACCCGGAATGAGGCGGCCCCGCGTGCTAGATCTGGGTACTGGGACTGGGATATGGGCAATTGATGTTGCGGATGAATTCCCGAACGCCGATGTGATTGCGAACGATTTAAGTCCAATACAACCACAAAAAGTTCCAGAGAATTTAAGGTTTGAGGTGGACGACGTTGAGAGTGAGTACCTCCAAGTCATTACCCTGAACCCGAACCTGCGTACGAGGATTGTTGGAGCAAGGAGTGGATTCCCTAAAACCCACGAGGCTCGCTTTCGGGAGGTCTAATGCATTAGGAAAGATCAAATCCTGTGATCAGGATCATTTGCTAATTCTCTTTTGCACCCGCTCCAGGTGAGTGGCCACGTTCGAGGCCGTATGATTTTATTTACTGCCGCACTTTGGCAGGGGCCATATCAGACTGGGGTAAACTATACAAACAAGCATATGAGTGAGTATTCTTGCCACAGCTCTGTAGACTAAACTAATCTCATTGATTAGAAATTTAGTTCCTGGTGGTTGGTTTGAGGTTACTGATTGTAAGATTCGCCCTACTTCATATCATTCACGAGTACATACTGAGGTCCTCCAAACAGTGCGGATGAGGATGGATTCCGACAAAGATATCGACTGGGAGAAAACAACGATACATCACATGACCAAGTTATTTATCCAAGCGCTACAATTTATCGGCAAGCCGGCAGAAGTAGCACACCTTCATCGAGGGTTCATGATTCAGGCAGGTTTCACCAATGTCACCGAGAGGTTAGAGCGAATACCAAGCAGTCCATGGCCAAAGGATAAGAAGCTCAAAGAACTGGGCTACTATCACATGCATAACTTAGTTGATGCGATGGACTCGTATGGATTGGCTCCTTTAACTCGCATTCTGGGAATGGAAAGGGTGGAAGCCGAGGTACTAATTGTCGGGGCGCGAGAGGAGATTCGAAACAGGAAGAATCACTATTATTCTGTAGTGTAAGAATTTGTTTGCCCTCCTAAGCTTCATGGAGCGTGCTAACGAGTCATTCTAACTTGGTGTATAGGCATTATGTCTTTGGTCAGAAACCATACACTGTATCTAGCCCGCCTTCTATCTCCTCGAGCAGCAGCAGCAGCACGAGTTCATTCCCTTTCTCTTCCTTCCAATTCAACAATATGGGTGCTTGATACTTTACTTTTATTCGGCCTACAGATTCTTGGATATATAAGGTTATGCATAGTAGCCTTACGATTGGCGTTTTTTTTTTGTGGTGTTAAGGCGTCTCTGTACCCGTATATCTACCTCTCGATTATTCAAAAGCACTATACTCTCTCTGAAGGATGTAGCTTTATAAACCTTTCCTATAATCTACCTTCTTTTCTTCGCAGCCTATGGTATTTTTTATGTTTCTGTTATCCCCCCGTGTCACCGTCGTCGTTTTCTTTGAACAATTCTCGAAGTTGGGATTGATGACGTATTTTCGTATGTTTGTCATGTTACTTTTTTCTGAGTTGGGTTCGGACCTGCTTTTATGGTAAGCGAGCTCTAGCTGAGCAATTTGTTGATAGCTTTTTCTTAACTTTCAAGTCAATATTTGCATATTGCCAGAGATCATAGGACTAAAAAGTCCACTAAAAATTTAATTCCACTTTTCTATTAAATTCATGATATTATTATCTATGAGGGCAGATGTTATCGTGATTCTAAATGCACCAAGTAACTTTGTGCCAACCAGACTAAAAGTGCTGATCTGCTTTCAGGGGGAGCATTACATAAATGCGAAAAAAAAAAATACATGAGCAAGGCCCGAGTCCGCCAGGCTACCGGTCCAAACCACTCGGCCAAGGGGATAAGTCCGAGAGTCTAGATGAACACTAGTCTGGCGGGTAAACAACACCTCCCATTCGCGGCTCGGACCAAAAACCATACACCAGCGAGCCGGCATCGATGAGATGGCATGCGCCATTAGAGGTACTCTAGTCTGGCCCGCGCATTAGGTTCCCTCCAATCTCGTACCATTTATCAGCGGGCTGTAACACAAGAGACGCATGTTATGTACAAGCAAGCTCTATTCTATATCGGGCCACAGTGATACCGCAAATCGAGGTTCAGGCTTCGGTTATGGTTCCTGATGAGCCATGAGCATTGATTGATTTGGGGGCTGGGTAGCGGTGAGCGAAGCCAATATATTCATGCATGAGAGCTGCCAATCTCCTGCAGGCCCATCTGCCCGGGAAACCGGGCTCCCTCGGGCAGATGGACACTTTGTAGTTAGTTTGGTTGCTGATGGCTCAGTTCGAATTTTCGAGATCAAGCCTCAAAGTTGCGTTCATGAGGCAATCCAAATATAGGCAGTGATATGTCATGATCACAATACGTATACGTACATACATACATACAGTACATACATACATACATGCATACATACGCAGAAGACTCGGGGCTTTATTTTACGAATATGTGCTGTATTTTGCTTTGTTACACATAATTGATATGTAGCTGTGTTTAAAGTTCAGCTGCGATACAATGTAGGTACCATACCGGTCAAACCAGAGCCTTGGAGCAAAGCAAAGCAAAGAAAAGAAAAAGGGAAGCAGAGGCGAGTAGATTTGCATCCTGTAATCCCTCGAGATCTCATGGGCATGTCGTTAATTCCGAGTTTCAACAGCACTGCATGACCGGTACCGTTCCACAATCAGAGACCATCTTGGCTGCCTAGGTCTAGAAGTAGATATCAATCGGAGAGAGATAGGTACCTACTGTAGTGTAGCATGCACCATGTAATGTATGAAGATGACACGATACCATCCATTCGCCGAAAGAATGCCCATCAGATGACTTTGCAGTCGAACCACTGACTACGAATGGCATGGTGGGCTCTTGTCCGTCAGGGTAAGCTGCAGGACATGCACTCGAGGACGCCAGCCCCCAGGGAATCTCAACTTGACTTAAGAAGTTACTAGCAGTTGGTCCGAGGGCATACCTCGCATTGCATTCATGATCATCGTACAAAACGCCTGCTTCTGACAGCAGTACGATATTCGAACAAAAGAAATAAATATACACAAGCTAGTAGCCAACTACTCACGCTTAACAGAAATACCTCCTGAGCACCAAATACCCAACCGGAATGCCCCATTACTCCTTCATGCCGTTTCCAAACTTTGCCGTGCATTGGCCGTGCTGTCTTGTGCCCCATCCCAAATGTGCGAAAGAAAAATGCGCCATTCCGGGAGAAAAAAAAAACACAATGCTGCCTCCGACCGATTGACACTGTCTGACTGCCGTCGACTGCCTCCCATATAAGCCAATTTTCGCTCCATTTTAATCCTTCCTGAACCATTCCCATCCAATATCCTTATACCGAATACCCAAGTAACCACCGCCACCAAAAGGAAAAGAATTATGAAATAGAGAAGCCTTGTTGTACCGAAATTAATACATAAAACTAGTCATGATGTCGTAAAGCGTAAAAGCGTTGTCGTTTCCCCTATTGAAACAGGTTGTCGGCATTAAAGCGATGTAGTAGGTGTAGATATATCATGCACTGTCGATGGTCCTGTTCTTGACTCTGACCCAGAAGTCGGTATGAACCGCTACACCCATATTTCGGTAGATACAGGGCCTCTTCGGGTTTACTAATTCAGGACTAAAGAGCCGGAAAAACTGTCGTAAGATTGGTGATTAGCATGTGAACCATTGCTGAGATATTTCCTGATTCATATTTGAGGAGAATTTGTTTTAAACCTACCTGAACCAACCCCTTGTACAGTTCCATCAGAGCAATACTCTTGCCCAGACAACTCCTGTCTCCATACCCAAACTGAAAGTCGTACTTGTCCATCTCTTTCGTTTTCTCTTCACTTTCTAGCCACCGCTCTGGCCGATACTCCTCTGCATCCTCTCCATATAATTCCTTGCTCCGATGTATAACCCATGGGTTTGCTGCAATTTCTGCTCCTTCCGGCACGTATTGCCCACAGAGCATGGTGCCCCCCTCGGGAACAAGCCTTGGAAGAAGTACGGGTGCTGATGGAGACAACCTCATTGCTTCACGGAGGCAAGCCGAGAAGTACCGAAGTTTCTTTGCTTCATCAAAGGTGACCACTGGGGATGACAATGCATCTTGATCCACAGCGGCGTTGATTTCATCCATGAGTTTTTCGTAAACACCGGGAGTGGTAAGGGTGTATAGCACGCAGGCACGGAACGCAGAAGCAGGGGTATCAGAACCAGCAAGCAATACAATAAGCGTTTCCGCCTTGATCTGGTCCACACTCATAGCAGGTTCCCCATCCACAGTTCGCTGATCAAGAAGACTACGGATGAGTTAGATATTGAATGTAAATCGGACCAGGACCGTAGGAGGGGAAATATAAGGAGACCTACTTCTGGAGCAAATCTTGACGCGAGGTACTACCAGCGGCAAGACGCTGCTCAATGCATCGATCCCGGAACTAATTTCTCGTCATGATCAGCTATGTTCCAACTCATTACAGTGTTTTCTAGGTGGAATTACTTACAGCCATGACTGGACCTAGTCCATACTTGTCTGTCGGCTTTGCAGTCACCCAATCCCAACCCACGATCATCTTCGTCAAAATAGGAAGCCTCGCTAAAGACCCAATGGCAGGGAGCGCGTAGTGAAAGCATTTGATTAGGCCTCCAACATCCTGTCCTTGCCTTACGAAGCCCATTGCTTCCCCAAAGCCTAGCTCAGTGATAACATCATATGAAAGGTATCTAGTAGTTCAAAACTCAGTATGTTGCATAGCACTTTTCATGGAGGGGTTAAGGAACTCACTGCGACCACATGGATAAATCCAACATGTCTCCAGTATCGGCAAAGGTCCTCCCTAGTTTGGCAGTCCACTCCAAAATACGTTCCCCAACCAGAGTTTCCATTCCCTTTGTAGCCCTCAAATGATACTGTATACCCGTGGTAATTAGTACGGTGTAGAGCTTTCCACAACTAATGGAAGTTCACATACGGCACCAGCAAGTCTCTTCCTGAGACGGTAGTGGTCATGGTGAGCCCGTGTATTGAATACTGACTCCGCTCCTTTTCCCAAGGTACCCGTAATATAGAAATCTGTTTTGTCTGCCTTCCGTTGGCTGTTCATTGCAATGTTAGTGAAATTCATCTCGAAGGGTTATTTGAAACTTACTAGATCACTGGCAACATCCTTGGATCGCTAACTAGCAGCAAGTTTGGAGCAATCCTAACGACAGGGCCTGATCCAGTTAGCTGCCACCACCTCACGGAAAACATGCTGGGGCGTTGTTAAAATACCATATTTCTTGTGGAAATCAAACTCCATTCTTTGACTCTCTCCCGTTAAAATCATAAGAGAGCAGTACAGATTCGTTATACTCCCCCAGAAAGGACCGGGAAATTTTGATAGTGGATGAAAATATCGATTTTTCACCACATGGCTCACCAAAGCAAGGTACATGAACCCAAGTATAACCAATGCTAGGTGAGCTCTGATAAAAGAGCGAGTATCAGATATAAATTCCCCAATATGTTCTCCATTGATGTCGATAACCTGCGTCCGAGGAGGAAGCATGTTACCATGGTGAAGGTTTGGTAGGCTGAGCATGATATTGTGGGTGGCAGCTAATCCAAAGGACTAGTAGAAATATTAAATTTGGGTATAAATCGATCCTCAAGCGCTTGTATCACCTATGGGGGGAATCCTTCTGCAGGCAAGGAATATATTTTTTCGATTCTTGCAACGGCGCCCCAAGTTATATAAGCCTATAGCTAGCACTACTGCGCTGATACCGCTACATCCACCTGAGATCAACGTTACCTATTGCCGACGGTCGCCGGACTAGGCGATGGGAGACGATAACCACCTCTTGTACTGTACAATGGTTCCTGGCAAGCATCCATGGCCACCCGCCCCTAACGCGCGTGAATCGGAACCTAGTTCGACGAGTAATATCTGACACAGGAGTGGAGCCTGCAAATAAACTCCACCCCCAAGCCCCGATTGAAATGCTGGTATAGCGTGCATTCACGTTCCAAACCTAGGATTGGAAGCTGGCTAAGAAGTGCTATCTGACATAGAATGTAGAGTACATCTCTGCTCTTGATCAGCAAGCAGGCACCATTAGCATATGCATGTGCCTTCGCGGGACTGCACACCCAGAGGTCGCTGCCAGCCATGCTGGGGGGATTGAGCCTGCTGATAGTGCTCATAATACCGTAATTTGTACATAAATTTCATAGCGTGGTGATATACCGTTGGATTCAGGTAGGGTTGCTCTTTCCAGTCATATAGATGGAGATGGGTATGAACTCATCGAATGCACATGGGTATCATTGACGAGCAATCTGTCAAGAAGTATCCCACTACCCAGCAGATTGGGCGCATGGTACTTCGGGTATTCGGCTGTCTCGGGTATTAAGCCATGACAATCGAAGGGCAATACCAAGAAAACCAAGACACTCACCCCCCCCCTCTTTTTTTTTGGAAATTTTGCCGTTTCTTCTCGTTCCCGAGAGCAATACATAGCGCATAGACGAGGGTGCTATCACGTACATATGCATGTGAATGTGATTTCGTTCTACATTCCCCACAGCCAGTGACGTGTCAAGTGGCTTCCGAAGTCATCGCCCTGCCTTTATCGTTACTTGCTGGGCCCATAGTACTGGTCAATTGTCAGGCCATGGTACCGGAACAAAGCCCCCCGCCGTCTGGTCCGAGAATGACTTGCCGATGGCGATTTCATGCTGGCCCGACTAGAACCCGTGGTCCCCTGTAGGACAGTAACTGCTGTTGCGGACTTTCAGTGTTGCGGACTTTCAGTGTTGCGGACTTTCAGTGTTGCGGACTTTCAGGGAGGTGCATGTACAGTCAACTTTTACAGCAATTGCGATTGAGGTGAAGTGAGTACTAGAGGTGTAGTTCGGGATGCCCCCTGGTGTATGCGCAGACCATTTGCCGACATAGACGCAGAGGGTTACGGATCCGTACTCGGCGCCTCATATTTACCCAACCAGGCTAGATATTAATTACCGCGTGCACTGCCAGGGTAAGGCATGCAATATTTCGATAATACACAATAAACGGCCAAGGGTCACATATATGGCGGATGGCGCCGTTCGTGCGCATATATCACATATATTCATAATTAAGTAATCGCAACTTGACTACCAGGTTTAATAGTAATCATATACACAGTTGTGGGCTCCGCTTCCTGTGAATCCGCGGCTTATGGGAGTCGAAACAGAAGAGGCATACATCAGTATCAGTTTACGTACATGTATATCACTAGTTCCTCTCCTATCGCGATCTTACCATCGCTCAGTGCTCCAAAGCTACCCGACCCCGGCCGGGAAGAGACAGTCTAGATCTGTTATATGTATCTAACTCAAGTTAACGGTAGCATAGGCGCCTCGGGATCTGATGAAACTCATGGCTTTCAAAAATTTTAGCACTGCCTTTGTTGCGTTTGTTTTTTTGGTATATGGAAGGGGGGGTGGTCGCCCCCCCAATTGTGCTTCACAAATTCCCTCTTCACCAGCCCTGGCGGCTCAATACTCTGGCGCCAGCTTGGCTGCGCAATGACCAGTAATAAATATAACCAGGCCATACTAATGTGACCGATGACCTCGATGGGGGAGGAGCTTTCGAGCTCCAAAATGTCTGGGCACGCATAACACATATCGTAGTGTGGTTGACTTATGACAAAGCGTTAATTACGCGCCGGCCGATGTTCACCCTAGTGTACTGTCGAATGCGCATGCGCTTTTACTTGACAGTAAGACATCCTCCATATGGATCGTAAGATATGTGAACAGTTCATTTCTATATGTATTAGCGATGCATCAATAGTTACGGCCAAACTTGCATGATTTTAACTGTGCTAGCTATGTAGGTGAGCTGCTTCGACCCACTCATGTGAGCACATGCGTGTGCACGAGCCCCTAGAGCCAGCTTATCATACTGAGTATATAATTAACCATAAACCAGTTCTCTTGCCAAGTGCCTCACTGTTCAGAGCGTGCCGAATGCTGAAGAGCCAGTGGTGGTCAGACAGCTGCAGCTAGTACTGACTGGAGGGGTCCGGAATTTGACGTTCGCCAATCTATGGAAATTGTAGACAATACAGAAACTGTTGCTCTACGCTAGTAGCCTCAGATCAGCCGTTTATAATGGTTCAGTAGAATTGTGGGAGGAATTGTGGGAGGAATTGTGGGAGGAATTGCTTGTTATGGACATTCGTACTTAGATCTCATGCCTACGCCGCGCGCTTCTAGGATACGTATATGGCTAGGAGCTTACCAGCCACGGAGGCGGTTGCGTCTGGTCTTGCGCTCATATGTATGCTCTACCTATACCCTGAATTCGAACATGAATACTGGTATGCCTTGCTCGGCCGCTGACCATGCCTACTGTGACAGTAGCCGTTGGTACTGCAGCTGGTATCCGACTCTGGTATTACACGCGTGACACTAGCGTGCAGTGCAGTGTCAGTATGCCGAGTATGCACATGGCACAGATACTGCACTGCCATCACGGGGCGAGTCTACACTCGCGGCTAGCGCTAATTACGAACCGAAGGCTACCGTCAAATATTAAATATTGAGACAAGGCCAGGTACATACTAGTATATACTTACACTGTACATACGCATTGCATCTACCGAATGTGGTCGTATGAGATGAGGGATGAGAGATGAGGGATGAGGCTATAATAGATAAAAGGGAAATAGTTTACAATTACAATGCTAGTAGGCCGGGCTGTGGGGGTTTGTATCATCCGTAGCGTAGTGGTGCGTTAATTTTCAATGCACGTGAGACTTGTAATGCTAATGCCCCTATTATCGGGGTGGCCAAGACTGGCCTTAAGCTCGTAAATATCAAGGTGAGTACACCTTAGTATGCATCCTGAAGAAAAGTATCTTGTCGACCTCCCGGTGTAGGATCGGACTGACACCTGCAACAATCAACAAAACCAGGTAGGAGAACAAACAAAAACAAAAACTGCGCCTAGTTTCAGGGCTAACATTATGGTTCCGCTCTCTAGGTTTGCGGGCTCCAATTGCATTTCAAAGCTAGAAACCCTTCTCAATTGGACCAGGCTGGAGCCTCTGAGTAGCTATTATAATTATAATCACCTACTGTTATACACATGCAGTTTAGGCGGTAAGCGTCCCCTGGTATATGTATTTCAATTGGTGAAACTTACTGACATCGAGAAACATACCCCGCGGTTGGATTCTACTGGCATCATAAGCGATCACCGTTGGTGAATTTTTGCTGGCACCGAGCTGATAGGCCTCGTTTGCAGCTGATCATGATCATGATTCACAAGTCTTATCGATCTGGGCCCCTCCAGCATGTGAACCGTACGGGGGCGGTCGTTAGGCGCATGTCCCTAGATCCTGGAAGCGGGCTGGTTTTAGTGTGTCTCAGATGTATGTAAGTGGTGGTATTTTAATCCCGGCTGGCTAGTGACATGGGTATAGGTATATGGGCCCGAGGCCTGGTTACGTACTGTACCTATATAGGTAATTACTGTAGATGACTCCATTAAATTTCCTAACTTACAATTCATGATCATCATAAACATCCCATGACCATGGTTGAGGAGAGTGTTTGAGAATGCTAGATTCCCGCGGCCAGGGCCCCTTGCAACTCCACAGTTTGATGCATGCGTGGGTGAGATGTCGATACAATGTGTTTGGAGGAGCGTAATCCTATCAGAATGTAAGCGAATATGTGACCAGTAATCGAAATATGGCTGGTGGGCCATCCCACACTTGATATGTATAGTGAATTATCCAATCACCAAACATTCCGATTGACATGAGTGTCAAAATCTAATGTAGCCTAGGTTGTCACCTAGACCTACCCACTGCGGCCTTGTGTCCCCTTCAAATATCCATAGATATGCATCAATATCAAGAGTTATAGCTATCGTAGATTATATTTCGGGAAGCTGGGTCCAAATACACAAGCTGCGAAATAATTCGATTTCCCACCCAATATTTCAATTGTCAGCGCAAGCCTAGCGAGCCACCATTTGGCCTCTCCTAAGTAGTAGTCTGTTAGGAAAACAAGGGCTGTTTCAATACAATACCTTAGTTCTGCACGTCGACATCGAAGCGCTACCCTGTGCCATGTTCGGCCTAGTCTCCGTACCATGTACTCTACTACCCAAATAAGACAGATACCCAAATTGGCTAGTGTCAAACAAAGCCTTGTGCTCCGGCGCTAGACTGAGGGTTGGTATTGCACCACAAAAACTGGCGAACAATTGCAAGCTGCAGCTCATCGAAAAAAGTGAAACCACAGCTGCGAAATAAGCAAGTTAGCTCGTGGCTGTGGCTGTTTTTAACTTTTCACTTCTGCAACAGGGATACCGTGGGAATCATCAAGTCATGGGCGTTTGGGCGCGTGGTTATTGATTGTATCATCTCGTGCAGAACGTCTAACATTGGTCTGGTTGCTAATAGTATTTCCATGGATATCACATGGATATTCGAATTCGGGGGCGAATCACGAATTTGAAGTCGAGGATGTGACCTAGCAGAACCTTCTCTCTGGCATCCTTACTTTTTGTTTTGTTATGTGATAACTTGCATGCAGCCGCCCCACTTGTTTACGGTGACCGAAGGACGAATGAACCACCAAAGTGATCACAGTACGGTGAACTAATAAAAATACAGGGAAGTGCGGGGGAAAACACTGTTTACTGATACCAGATTGAGTAATATAGTAACCCTCCAGCTCATGTACAGCAGGTGACCGTGAGACGGCAAACCCCAAAAGAACTATCTGGAGCATAGGTATTTCATATATACGGAGTATATTGAGGAGGTCTAGATCTCCCCATACCATACCTATGGGCTGTGAATGTTACGCATGTTATAAGCTAAGTATACATATATATACTAATCTCAAGTGGGGGAGCTCAATGGCCATGGGAATTCACTTTAGCACTGGTACAGTAAGAAATTTAGATTGAGACGTCGACATTCGGATACTAGAGCCCGAGACACCCCTGCTGAGGCACAACATACACACATTTGATGTTTGGTTCCACCGGTTTACTGGGGTATCGATTTCCTAGACCAAATTAAACTAAACCAAAATCATTGCCATTACTCATTTGGTGGCCAATCGCCGACGGCTACATGGTTTACAGAACCTTTAACCCAATCTTTGAAGCTATATATGCGCGCGCATAGTACGCGTATGCTTCAGTTACTTTTTTACGAGTAGAGACCCCCATGGCCACGCCGCTGGGGCGACACAGTGAACAATAATGGCTATATGGCGCGAGTCTAGGCTATACCTACCTCCTACGTAGGGAGTGGGGGCTCATTTATGACCAATATCAGGTTTGGCATGGTCTCAGCCAATGAAAGAAATTTAGGCCTTGTGCTGTCTCTTTGAGAGGGGCCAGAGTTTGAGTCCCAGCTAGTTCTGTAATTTTCTTTATACTTTCCTTTTATATATATATGCGTAGCTGCGGTCAAGACTATGTGTCAGCTCCACGTCATAGCTATCGTAGCGTAATAAATCACATTCAGATAATAAGCCCTAATTTGGTGTTCGTAACCATAACGTGGTTGACAAATATCCCAGCCGTATGGGATTCTGGGCCTATTGGCAGTGCTCTGGTCCTTAAGCTCGAGCTTATCAGCTAGACTACAGTGAAGTCGCGATATAAGAAATCCCCGATATAGGAAAGTTCTCAACTGGGCCCCGGTCCGGCAGAATTTGTACAGGAAGATATAGGTATCTTGATATAAGAAACCTCATGTTATAAGAAACTTCCGGCCGGTCCCGTGGGGATTGCTTATATCGCGACTTCACTGTATGAGCCCATTAACTAGCCTAGAGCTCATTCATTACCGGCTATCTCGATTGGGAGGCTATGAGTTTTGCTCTGGATTTTTTTCTTCAGAACCGGATGTAATTGGTTTCCGGTGCATCTAACGCCGTAACGGCTGGGCGGCCTGATATTTTCTAGTGCAAAATCTAGGGTATTTTACTCATGGGAGTCATGCTATATGAAAGAATCACTAAAGTTACTAACATACTCCGGCCCTTACCTACCACACTATGGCTCCTCGACAGCCTCTGTACATGCCCATGCATACATATGTCCCTTGCACATGCGCCCAAGCCCCCTAGATATATATACTAGGTATCAGTCTACGCCGCATCTTGAGGCCTTTTGAGCTGATTGCAAGCGTAGAACATCATATGATATCAGATATATATATATATATGGCCATGATGAGGCCCCCTGGAAACCCGGGAGGATTCAAGGGTGGCCAAGTTAATCTGGCCTGCCCACGCTGTTCTAAAAAAGAAACCGAGCATGTGAAAATAAAACGAACAAAGACCACGTCGAGGTTATGCGAGCCGAGTAAAAATAAAGCTGAAGAAAGCCTCTATCGCGTCATACCGTTCATCGACCCCCTCCTTTATCCACATCGGAGCGTCCAGGACCTCCCATGAAGAAGTGCTCCTAGTAGTTCCGCTCATTCCTTTCTGAAGTTGGGATGTGATGTGATGTCCTTCCTGCCTTAGGTTGCACCAGATATATAGTGCCAAGGGTGTATATAATTGTGGTCTAGACCAATGGCCATGAGCTCCCTAAGCTGTTTGGTTGGCTTGGATGTGATATATGGATAAGGGTGAGCCTGACCTGCAATAACTGATGGGCATGCACACATATACGATAGTCTCGTCCTATGTACTGTACATGTTTTGTGGAGCAAGCCATGGTCATGGCTTACGGATTGTTGGCTTACCAGTAGTCACTCCATGGATGCACATATATAGGTAGTATACTTCTGAGCATGAAGCTCCGAAGCCCAACCATGTCTGGCCCTACGTCTAGCAGGCTTAGTAGGGATATGATTATGTTAAGCCAATGACCACTTGAATCTAGTCTGCCGGGGCTGGCTGAGCGATCACTCATCATGGTAGTCACATGCCTCGCGCGACTGCGTTTGCAACCAGGCTATCTTACATGCGCCTTCTGTAACGTGACTACCTACCTACAGCATACTTAGGTCTGGCCAGCGGCGTACCCTGGTTCCAGTAGTCTGGGCTCTGGCACTGCTACAGCCGACCCAGGTTGGGTTCGGATCGGTCCGCTAGTACATAGCTGTCGCGAGAAGTAACTAGTATACATGGAACGCTTACGGTTTCTGTCGCAACACCCTCCGCTGTCGGTAATGGTTTGTCGTTCACAGAAAGACAGATAAGGAACAGTGATCAATTATGCATTCTCTACGAGGGTCAGTGCCCGCCAGACTAGTCATGCATGTGCATGAGGCCCACTCTATACGGTTTAGTAGCCCGGTGCACTCTGATGTACAGCTTTTAGAGGCTGAAGACGCCGCTAGCCTCACCAGGCCCCCAATGCGAACTCCCTACATCAAGACAGTACTACTTTCAGGCCTGGGCACGGTCCGGCCTGAGCCGGGCTGAGATTCTACAAGGTAGGTTCAAACTTTTACAGTAGGGGAGGGAGGAAAATTCTTGCCGAGAGGTGGGGAATTGTCTATTTTGACCATGAAGATTGGCCCCTTTAGGCCCCAGGGAAGGCTTCTCCTCGAGTTTGGAAATTGCGGCTTGAGCCGGCCCGAGCCCAGTGTTCGTCTCGTGCCCACGCCTAGGTGAGCTGTCTTAATTGTATTCTACACGCAGGCAAATTACGACTTCATCAAACCTAGTGAATCGAGTTTCATATGTATGTGTCGTGCTCACGTATATGACTAAGTCACCTATCGTTGAGTGGCAAATTCAAGTGGGGACAGCCCAGTAGTTTGTGAGAACATCTTGGGCAATCACGTAGTGGCTTGTGATAAACCTATTCCAGCTGCTGTAAACGGAAGTATCGGTGAGAATGATATCAATCGATATTAGGATTAATATCAATATATCAGTATCAATATACCAAGGCTACATAACAATAACATCCACATACTCCTAAATACAAATTACCAAATAGACGAGAGCAACGGAGAGGGGTAAGTATATGTAAGTAGTATAAATCTCTCTTGTTCTCGTTTGGTATACGAATGGGGTGCTAATACATGCATATGACCTCCTATGTGGGATTATACTATACACAAGTCGGGTCTCTTAGAATCTACTGCACACGTATACCTACGCAGGTTGTCTTTGGTGACGATATCGAATACTAGTTCGTGATAAGGGATTCGGTAGTCTGGTCGAGTACCCAGAAGAGTATATTGGTTGTCGATCCTGGCGAGCTAGTAGTTATGTACGGACCGGACCTACCATGGCTACACTGTAGATCATGGCAATCATTGAAGGTGAAGGAGAAACTCTGAGTCTCAGTCACCCGGGAGAGCTCCACGTTTAAGAATGACTATGATATTATCAATCACATAGGTTGGACAGACACGTGCACGTGCATGTACATGCGCATGTTATGGATCAATATCCCGTGTGCAAGCTTGAGATGAGACCTGCGTCAAAGCCCAGGCCAGCTGCCAGGCGGTTGGGCCATGCTCTTGGTAGGTACCATGGTAGTCTGGAGTTCTGCACCGGCTCGTCACTCTATCACTGATTATACTGGCTGATAAGGGCACGCTAATACCGGTATCATATCTATGCGCGGTTTGCAATTGATCTTGGGGGCATTTTGCTAGACTACAACCAAGATAGGCTTAGCTGTCCCAGCAAACCGCGGTTGTCTGCCACCAATTGTTACAACAGCAACGCCGCTGCATGCATGTGCACTTGTACATGTTGATGCGCTAATTAAGTATACCCAATTGTAACTAAGAGCCTGTTTGTGTGCGGACCAGACTGCAACCTTTGCCCATAACCGGCCCAGCTATCGGCTGATCATCAGACCTAGGGTCTAGGGAAGGGCGAGGGTCATCAAACAGGTGAGACTTCTAAGTACTTACAATTGTGACTCGAGATTATGACCTCTTCCTAACAAGAGCTCCGACTCTCTGCGCTATGGCATGGTTAACCACTTGCACTCTACCCACTAGTCTTGAGTTTCATGCTCGGCCATTAGCTACTTAGGCCAGTAGGTACCCACCAGTAGCCTAGGTATGATGTAATGATAGGGGTACTGTTAAAAGTAACGGTGCAAGCCACATCCCTGGATATGAGTGGTTAACTATCCGTCTCAGCAATGCGGCCCTAACTGAACCTAGAGTCGTCGGCAGAGGGGTCCAGGAAGATTTAGCTTTTCTTCTCTCTTTTTCATGTCCATCGGAGTTGACCGCGTGGCTAAGGGCATGTAGTCTTAACCTTATCAAATGATCATTGGAACCATATGCATGATCCGAGGTCCTAACGTAAGTTTACCAACGCCATGAACGGCAGATCGTTGCATTGTTTTTGGCCTAGGACACTCTGTTCGTTTCTGCTATGGAATCAGCAGTTGTAGTTGTATAATACCCTCACTCAAGAATCCGCAACCCTGTCTCAATACACATAAAAGTTCTTGTCCATAGTTTGAAACTCGTTCCCTTGTGTACCAGAATCCCCTTCTCTCTGTGCCTTCATCCTCCTGTTTTCTCGCTTGAGCCACCACTTCAGTATCCAACCACAGGCCATGCATCCCGCTGAAAAGGCCGCACTGCTCACCATTGCCATTGTATACCTAGGCTCATCAGACTTGGGAAACAGGTAAGGGGTATAAACGAAGCTGGCATTAGCACACATATTGATGATGCTGAGAGCGACGGCCTTCTTTTCACTTGTCTGACCTAGGGTTGATGCTGCCCAACCGAGGATGATGCTGTTGACACAATACGTGCCGATCGAGAAAAGGCACATGGCAAAGTACCTCGTTGGGATACTTAGAGTGACAAAGGCTAATATGAACCCCGCTATCGCAACTAATTTAGAGAGAGTGATGTGTACTGTACGCTCGTTGAAGTACCCAGAGGAGTAGGAGTAGGGTATTGTAAGGATTCCAGCTATCAAATAAGGCGGACAAGTCAGGACCTGTTTTATGGTTTGTCAGTTCCACGCTTGGAAAGTCCACAACCAAGTGTCAGCACATAAGCTGAGAGTAAAGAGGCACCTACAAGTGTAATAGTCTCACTGAATCCCAATGTTTTCACAACTGTTGGGAAGAAGTTCTTAAATCCATTGGCAGAGAGATGGAGATTTTGCATCAGTGCAAAGACCCAGGTGCGTGGGTCCATTGCCGCTTGACGAAGTCCTTCCCATGTAGAGATCTTGTTGCCATTACGGCCCACTATATCCTGCTGAATCCGTTCATGTGCAAGAATACGCTCCTCCTGGGACAACCAGCGCGTGGTTAGCGGGGTATCAGGTAGAGACCAGATTGCGCAGGTGGCAACTATAAACGTGCTAACACCCTCTAGTATGAAGAGCCTGTAGATTTCGCCGAGAGGTCAGCAAATTTTAGTGGAGCTAATGGTAAAGGGGACAATGGGACAACCATCTCCAACCGGCGAGGCCTCGAGAACCATCCAACCCATAGAACACCCCTGCAGCAATTAAGCCCGAAAAGGCAGTTGCTAGAATGTTCCCCGTGTATAAAATTGATATTCGAGTAGCAATCTCCTTGCGGGTATAAAAAATAGATAGAAGATATAGAGCGCCAGGGTAATACTAAGTTTCATGAAGATGTAAGCTTGGTACCTCAGCTAACTTAAGCTTCTATAGTTATATTAGATTTATGTGGCCTATACGTACCGGCGCCTCTGTGATTCCAAGCGAAAGCCGCGCCAACAACAACCCTTTATAGTCTTTAGCGATGGCAGTGCATCCAGAAACAACTGCCCAAGTCATCATACATACTGTCCAAGTAATTATTAGCTTTAACTATATGATAGACGTTACCTAGGGCACAAGTATTGGGTGCCCCAACTTACTGCACATGTAAATGCTTGGTCTGGTACGTGTAATGAACATGTTGGATGGGATTTGTCCCACTAAATACCTAATTATGTCATGAGTTCAGTTAGTTAAACCTCATGAGGTACTCAACTACAATGTACTAGAGGCCCCGTGGGGTATACTGGGGGCACATGTATGGATTTTTCCGGAGAACCTACCCAACAAAGAGGATGGAGACACAAGTATTATATTGGGTGCCAGTCAGTCCCAAATCCTTCTCGAGATGGTTAAGCCTTGCGTGGGCAATTGCATTCCGATCAAGATAGTTAAGCCAATACATGAGCCACAGCATTGGCTAGGAAAATTCCCCAAGAGGAAATATTAGAAATAGCGCTCGGGCATGGATGCAGCTGCAGATCTATAGAATACGCACCATGATGTGCCAATCTAGCTTTTTCACGAGTTTAATCTCCCGGGGATCAGTTTTCTTTGCGGCTCCCGAGTAATCCAAAGCAGCACCGCTGACGGTCCCACACTCCAGTGATGGACTTTTAATCGATTCGGTAGCTATGATAGTGCTAGGTACTACCCTATACACAGGCTCTTCCCGAGAATCTACCTTAGTTGCTATAGCCTTCTCGTAATCGATGCTTCGCGGCCTTTCAAGTTCGGCAGTGACAGAGGAAGATGCCAGTGAGATACCAGTAGGTCTCTGGCTGTCCGCCGAGGTTCGGGTCATCATTGTGTAGCTGAAAGGTGTCTCAAATTCTCCCGAATGGAAGCCCAGAGGAAAATGATACAGCCTAAAACTTGGACGTGGCGGTTGATTTATAAAGTCTGAAATCTAGAGTGCTCCTTTCGACAGATAATATCAGGGCTGACACTGTACCACCCCCATCAGTTGAATTGGTGTGCCTTCAAAGTTTTACGGCATAAGCAGTGGATTTCTCCGAAGAAAGCTGAAAGCTCAGTGTCCGCATCTCGCCTGATCATCCTGTGGCCAAATTCTATTGGAGACATGCATATGTCGATCTATTCTTTGCAGAAGGAAACCCGAGAAACGGGTGGGCGCTCCACCTGGAGGGCTTTAAGGTTTTGATCTCACACCCGCGTGATCTGCAACGGCTTGCCTCGTCGTGTTATTGAACTCTGGTTACCAGTACAGCTCCGTTCAACTCGGCCGCCGGAATTCTTAAAACGGATCATATTCCAGGATAGTGATACTGTACATCGTGAATATGCTATGCACATTAGCTTGCCGAACGGCACGGATTGTATACTCAGAACTTCCACCTCAGTATTATGGCTGGCTGCGTTAATTATAATAGGTCGCTGGATTTGGGGTCCGAAACTGCACATATTATTAGTAACGAGTAGCCTCGGGGCTAGGTCTCGGAGTAGCGAGAATAAGGTAAGACAATGATTTTCCCTCTTACGTGTACCAGGAACAACTCCCAATACCCACATCGAGTGATCTCAAACGACACAGCACTCTGGATTCCTGTATGCAGAGTGAGCTCTATTTGTTCAAAAGGTGCCGAGACTATCCACAAGCTTAGGGATATATCGATTACCATAGGTTATGAGGCCAAGGATGCAAGGCAGCTAGGTCATTCATGATCGACGTGCGTGGGCGCGGATGTCTGAGAAATAATGGTTAGTGCATACGAGCGCCTACACTTGCGTGCCTGCGAGAAAGAGATTTGAAAGCGACTTGGTGGAGGTCAGCGGATCCGGAGGTCTACATATAGCTTTCCGAGGGCTTGTGCCAACCAGACTACATATAGCTACCATTTTCTTGGCAACAGCCCGAGGTCTGTTGAAGGGAATGAATGGGTGTGCGCGCCATCCATTATGCCACGGTGTGCGCCACCAGCACAAACCCTTTGTTCACTCGCATATACCCTTGCTTGATTGTATTGTTCTTTGTATCTAGACATTCGAGGGCGTGGAAACTGCTCCTCCAAGGGTGTAGAGACTCCTCTATATAACACTCTCCGTCTAGGTCTATAGGTTCAATAAGACAGTTGCCACTCATAATTTCTAACAGGTTATGAGCCTGGTGTACAGCACTGAATAAAAATACTCACCTACCTACCTACGTACCTTCAATATGGAGAGCGATACTGTCATGCAGGAAGTGCCTGTCGCTCCACTTCAAGCTCCACAATCTCAAGCACAACCTCAAACCCCCGAAGCCGAATCCTCCAAATCGTTTATACTTCCAAAGGATTTTAAGCCTGCAGCAGTTAAACTCGACAATATTGAACATCTCGAGGGTCAACAAAACTATGAAGATTGGGCCTCCCAAATGGCCATGGTTTTTGATGCTATGAGTGTGCATAACATGCTTTACTGATCCTTATTCAGGTCATAAGCAAACCTATTCTCAAGAAGGTTTCCAAGTATAGATCCCCACATGCAATCTGAAGGTACATATCTTAAAGAAACCTATTATAGGGATACTGCTTTCTCGTTTGTTCATCAGGTGGCTGGCCTATGTCTCCTCTCTACAAAAATTGAGAAAGGTAAACCAGTCTCTGAATTCATGAATAAATTCGATGATCAGTGGAATAGAGTCTACAAAATGGCGGCTGGCTTTGATCCTTATTGTCAGAAATTCAGAGCATTTTTGGAAGAAGACTATGCCAAACGAGACTTCCTTCTAGCTGCTCTAAGTGAACATTATCTAAATCCCGTGGATAATCTCACTACTAAGACCGATCTTACATATGCAGAAGCTAGACATCGAATGCACAGCCTTTCTTCTAACCAGTTAGAAGGCAAGGCAAATGACATAGCCCTTATTGCTGGAAATAGCACACCTACTGCAAGCGCCATGGTGGAACTGCGGAAGGGCAACTCTGGCAAGGCTACCGGAGGCTCAAACGAGATTAGAAGCGCAAGAAAGATCAAGTAACGAGCGCTTGCAATAACCAGTAGACTGCACAGCAGCAGAGCGAAATTGTTGTACAAGCTCTGGTTACTACAGATCAAATGTCTATTGACCTACCTAATGTTAGTACCCAAACATATACCTACACACGGAAACTAGACACATGCGCAAGTACTCATATGACATCTGACATAGGACTATTTGAATACTTTGAACCAAATCACGGAGTTGTGAAGGTAGGAGGAGACAATATCCTCCTATCTGAAGGAATCGGCGTTGTCATATTGAATGCCGCTCTTTCTAATAATTCTCTTTAAGTTCTTCGGCTCAAGTCTGTTTTTATATGTTCCTTCACTTTGTCACTCGTTAGTATCTTGGAGAATGTTGTCAGAAAAGGGATATGTTCTACTAGTAGCTGCCTTTCGGAATTTCGCTGTTGTATTGAAGGATAATACTCCTATATTTGTTGCCGAGTTCAAGAACAACTTACCTTATATTTCGTGAGATCTACCCAATTACCCTGCCGAATACCCATGTTATTGGCCAATAATACCTAAAATACCCCCTAATACGGGAATATTGGATCATTCCTCCAATAAGCATATGAACGCATATATACACTGGCATGGGGTATTCGAGCAATTTCCAGCAGGATCTATTGATTTGACCAATAACCCAAGAGTCAGTGATAAAAGCAAGCATATTGATCTTACCTACCACCATATTAGAGATTTGGTGGAGAAAGGCATTATCAACCTCCTACACGTGGCAAGCGAAGACAATCTTGCAGATATATGTAGATATATGTACTAAGACATTGCCACGGCCTCAGTTCTGGTGCCAACCAGACTATCAGTTCTGGTGCCAACCAGACTATCAGTTCTGGTGCCAACCAGACTATCAGTTCTGCACCCTTCGCGAGAAGGTATTAGGTTAGGCCTGGGATAATTCAGTACTCTTTTTACCTTATTTTTTTCCTATTAAGCTTTTGAGGTTTTTAACGAGACTGATCCCGCTTTTTCATAAGGAGTTCGTGCTGAGGAGGGGTGTTGAATGGAATGGGTGTGCGCCACCCTATATCTCCAGCACAAACCCTTTGTTCACTCGCATATACCCTTGCTTGATTGTTGTAACTAGACATTTGAGGGCGTGGGAACTGCAAGTCATAGGTAGTCTGCGGTCGTGCCAACCAGACTAGGGAACTGCTCCAAGGGTGTAGAGATTATGTGCCAATCATAACCTCTAACAAGGTCGACCCTAGTTTAGTTGGTGCCAACCAGACTACTACAAACACCCAACCAGACTACAAACTAGTCTGGTTCTACAAACACCCTCCAAGTTCTGCGATTGTGAATGTTAATTCAGGGTGTGTAGTCTCGTGCGAAAAATTAGGTACCTACCTATTAGGTGTACGGAAGGGGTTGGTTAGAAAAAGAATATTGCATCGATCGGGAGTCGAACCCGAGCCAATTGCTTGGAAGGCAATTATCCTACCGTTGGACCATCGAAGCAATTATTTTGTTACAACACACCAGCAATTGCTCATATTACCAAGTAATAATCAACTCACTCAAGACGTTTACTGGGGGGCCAATCACTACTCGTATTCAAACTATTCCGATAGTCTGGTCTATTTAGGCCTTCATAAGTCACAAAACCCTGTGTATTCTCTCAGACCTTACTCGGTTTTTTTTTTGGACAAGCACTAGTTACAGGTTTTCACATGTATAAGTAAATAACTACGATGTATACTGGGGCTCGGGGGGCCTGGCGACATGCGTGCTTAACTACTCAACTACTCACGCCACGCCTTAAAGTACTGGGAAACGGTCATCTAGATCTCTTCACAGCCACTACATTCGCACTTAGGCCTATTTACTGTTCGTTGATCGCTAATAGCTGGTGACTGTCATCACCAATTGAAACATGTCCGATCCCTCGCACCTACCACCCCGCTGCTCAAATGAGCCCCACTATATGCGCTTTAGGTGTGGGGATCAGCAAAACCGCCATGAGCGTGAATGTGAGCATCGAGAGAGAGAGAACCGTCATCACCGTTCTTCTCGCCATTATCGCTCCCCCACCCCACCTCGTCAACATGGCCTGCCTCGCCCTCCTCGCAGTGTCATCCTTCCCACACCACGCCCTCCGAATGCATACTCCCCAAACAATCACTCTGGGCATCCAGCTCCAGTCCCGCCTTACATTCCAGAACTAGCAACAGCCATCTTCTCGGCTCCGACGTTTCTTCACCTGTACCTCGCTCCAGGGCAGCTTGGTGTCCTTGCCTCCCCAGAGCTTGCACACCAGAACCCAGACGTCACGAGGCCAGTGATTATATTGCACCCTGGGAAGGATTATAAGAAGCTTATAGAACGAGTTGGGCATGCAGTCAAGAGTGTCAACCCACCTGCATGGGGCGTCAGCGACATTCCGCCTGCAACGTGGGAAGGGTGGGGTGTAAAGCTGTTCTTGCCCAAGGACGGGCCCAGAAGTAAGTTCATAACATCCATGCACATGTTCAACATTAAGTGGCAGTCAGCTAAGGCCAAGGCAGTTTTCAAGGACATCTGGGAGACCGTGGGTGACAAGTTTCACCACTTGGAAGTACGCCTCATTCCGCCGCAGACTCTAATCGACTTCAACTGGTTTTGCGTCACAAGCGAGCAGATCATGGCCCTGGAAAACACCAGGTGGGATGAAGAAGTCGAGATGTATGGGAGGCTTGGAAGGATGAAGTATGCTGAGGACGTCCCTGATGAGCCTGGGCCCGCTCACTCATGAGACAAACACGTGCACTGGGTAGGAACTGTGAATTCGAAGGAGATTGGTATCTATCTGATCAGGTGGGTAATGGATATGTTGCAGCAAACTACGTTGGAATCATTGACTTTGCTAGTCTGGCTGGAACGGGCTTTGCTACTTAAGCACAAGGAGTTCGAGGTTCGACACGAACATTTGCATATTTTCTAGGGTGTATTTTGCTGTTATGTACTTACAAATGAATTGTGTACGAATTCAAACAGTTGAAGTTCAACAGGGTTATACTTACATGAAATACAGGTCGATATATCGTGTTACAGTAGGGATGAAATATCATCAAACTGCATTAAACCATATCGATGAAAGCTACATAGATCTGCATGCAAGTAAACAGCTCCGAAGTGGGCCTGACCCGTGGAGAAACATAATAAATGCCACTGTGCTCTAATGTTCAGCTGGGCTCGGGGTCGGCGTTTAGTTGCTCTTTTTGCATCAAAAGGGTCCATTATACCGTCGAACCCCGATTATTGGGTACGCTCGGGGCCGGGGGCGTGTATCCAATATGGGGAGGTAACGGGGGTCACGTGAGCTGGACCTACAATGCGGTTGAATGAATTGAAATACAGTACATAGCTATACGCAAAGCATAAGGAAAAGGCAGGAATAAGAGCCACAATGGTGCGGAGTATGAGGTACTATTACTTTGATTGGTAGCCTTGTGTAAAGGCAGGAAGCCCATGGGCTGCTCAAGACGTTGGACTAAAAGAGGGGTGGGGCTCTGCTCTAAAACAAACTGCTTAAAGCATTGCATGCCTCCAAATATGAGATTGGCTCATGATCCTCAGAATCATCCTTTGAATCCTCCTCTTCACTACGATACTGCTCAATTAGATTCACAAGAGTGACGTCCTCTGAACCTTCAACTCGCTCCTCCACTGGGTCCACAAATTCCGCTGGATTCGCAGTGTAGATAGAACGGGTTCCTGGAGCTAAAGGTCACCTTGAAACTGCTGCCTCATCAATCCTTGAAATACGATATCCAGGTATATTTACTAGGTATACAGGGGCCAAGGGCCTGAGAATATCGTATCCACCCAGTAGTCGTGGTATCCCTATCCAATAAGTCGAGATATCCAGTTAACGGGGATCCAATAATCGGGGTTCGACTGTAGCCCTCTATAGCTATAGCTAAGTGGGATATAGGCACATGCTTAAGCTTAGCTATTCTATGTAGCCTGTCAGTGGTTTATACTTTGACATTCCCACCTTTATTCACCAATGCCTGCCCTCGTGGTGAACCGGTAAAATGACTCGGTAAAGAGTTCGGTGATCCTGGGGTGGGAGTACTACCAGGGTTCGAGTCCCGATAAAGGCACATTAATTTGTGTTTCCTTCGGGATTAGATCCGTTGCTTGACCGACACTGGTGGGGGAGAAGTAGTCTGAGCTATGTAGCTTGGGCGAACTCCTTTTGCTTATTTAATTTTTTGGGTCCTTAGGATTTCCGTTTTTCAGGATTGATAGTTAGTTATAGCTAACTTCTAAGTATCTTCGAGGCTACCTACCTGTTCATACGTACGAGATGGGGATTACCTGTAAGAATGTATATTGTACGTGAAACAGCTGGCTTAATCTGGATGAAAATAGATACCTGGGAAAGTTCGCGTTGGAAATATAAGTCATATTGGTGGCCATAAATATGCAGGAAATGTCTGTATTTGTATTCCAGTATATTGTAGACTACTATATATGTTATAGGATGATTTAAATCGACATGCTAGTCTGTCTGCAGGTACTTTGTCTGCAGGTACTTGATATTAGTTTTGATGAATGTGTATGGGATAAATTTAATACTGTAGAAATTGGCATATAAGGGTCTCTTACATCTAGCAGTCGGAGATCAATAGTAACCAATTTGCGAATTCTACGATGTATAAATTATTCATACACATGTTTTGATCATCGAACATTAAGTATATATTATAATATAAGTAATTAATGGTACAGGCCTCGACTAGTCTGATCTTGTACCGACCCTCGTAGCTGTTTTCCTAGCGGGGTAGTTTGTCTGCTTCAAAAGTGCAGGTGTCATAGCCCATGGTTGGCGTGGCAAGTCCACTTTCACCGGGACTGTATAAACACAACGAAAAGGTCTCTTTCGGAGGGTGTTGTGCCAATCAGACTATGAAAAGGTATATCTTGTTATGATTGAGAACTCTGCGGGGGAATGTGGGGAATCCCAATCTCGGGGGAAGCCTATGTGACGCCTTTTACAAATCTTCCCCAGGTGTGTACTACCACACAGCTCATAGCTTGCTTCTACTATAGGGCACGAGGTCAGTGGAGATGATAAATCTCACGGTGGATGGGACACGAGACTAGGTGATTGTAGGTGACGTGAAGTGTAATATAAAAAGATTGTGCGCCAAGATAGTGTGGTTAGCCTACCTAGATATATATTTGTAAGTTGTGTGGGTTCTTTTTATCGTTTATCCTCCACTATCTCCGCTGGGGGTAGATTTTGGGGTAGTGCAGCTTTGCTTTGGTATCATTGCTCTAACCAGACTATCTTTGTTCCGCCTTTGTGAATTTTAAAAGACGTACTTGAAACCAGCCCACTGGTACAACCACGGAGTAAGATAGTCTGTCTCAGGGAGTACAAGACTAGGGGTAAGATAGAAATTTGCGAATAGGTGGGGAACAGAAATTCGTAGCATCACCTCAGGTTTGATATTGCAGAGATCGTAGTCCAGTTCAGTATTAACAAAATTCAGGTATTCGCTTATCGGTACCGGCAACCGACACAATTCGATATCGATTTGACGCTAACGTTATCTCTGATCAACATCAAAATGGAATTGCCACCTGACGTAAAGTATTTAGTTCGAGTCGAGGTTTCCTTGGAAATATCACAAAATCACAAAATGTTGGCCGGCTGCAGTCGGATAAACGTAATCGCTTACCGTGGATTCAGTCTTGGCAGGTCGAGTTGCGGGCTTCTGTGGCTTTGTATGAGTCCTTGCAGTGGGATTAGAAGCTAGAATTGCTTATTTGCTGATATATGAACTGCCGAGTATAAAACTGAGATGCAAGTGGCTTATGAATATTCACCGGAATGCTGGTCAAATGAGCCGGGAGGAGCTCGAGTATTGATCATGCTATCGATTTGGTACTGAAGCAGCTTTTAGGTAGCTTTAGCTGTAGAGATAGCTCATACATATCGGCCTAAGAACCCATGGAAGAAAGTACGGACTCTCTCCAACCGTAAAGGTCAGTATATATACGAACATAGGTAGTAGGTAGCGAATCCGATTCTATATTCTCTCTCCGTTATTCAAAAAGATACCGCCAATATCCCCTCCATAACCTACCTAGCTCAATGGTGACCACCGCTCCTGTCTTGACTGTCCCTCTCCCTGCACCAATGGAAATCCCACCAGAAAACTTCAACGTTCTTACTGATGCATTACCTGACGATTACACACTCCCAGCCTTTATGGTAAGCAAGACGAGGGGGTTCCTACCGAGAGCGGTTAGTATAATTAATATTACCTATGGAGCTCCGTCTTGAGTTTGTAATCCTGATGCTGATACTCTGCCTTGATCAGGATCCTATCGTGATGCTTCCACCCGAATTTGCACTTCTTGAGTCTCTCCTGCAACGCATGCCCATTCACACTGCGTCTGGGGAACCGGGACTGCTCGCTACCGGCTCGCTTGGCAAGGCTATTGATGGGGGGCACGCCCTACCAAACCTTGTGGAGTATGTCCACAAATATAAGAGCAACCTCCCTGTAATGAACGCGCTATATAGAGACTATAGCTTTGTAGCTAGCGCGTATCTGCTTGAGCCGTGCCATATGAGATGGCTGGAGGGCAAGACGGTAGCGCAAGGGCCAGATGGGGAGGATGAGATCAAAGGTGGGGATTATGGACTTGGAAGGGACGTATTGCCAAAGTGTCTAAGCTTGCCGATTGCGGCCGTGGCCGAATAGTGAGTACTGGCTCCTATACTTTGATCGCTCTTGCTGTAGCTAACTGTTGCCTTGCTCCCAGTGCTGGTACATATCCTCCATCTCGCCATATATATCTGGAGGATGGCACTAACAACCAGCACAGGATTCCAGCCATTTATGGAGTATGCTGGTGCTTATGCCCTCTATAACTACAAGTTGAACGACCCCTCCAAGCCACTTACCTATGATAATATCTCTCTGATCCGTGCCTTTGAGCATGGCCTTGATCCCAAGTCTTCCGAGGCTGGTTTCGTTATAGTACACGTCGACATGGTCAAGGAGAGTGGTGGCCTTGTCACTGGAGCTTTGGGAGTTTTGGATGGCTGTTCCCAAAACGACCGCTCGATGTTGAATACGGGTCTGGACGAGATGCTGACCTCATTGCAAAAAATAAATAAAGTAATGGAAGGGATGTGGAGGAAGAGTAAGCCTAGTGAATACAACAACTTTAGAACGTACGGTACCCTTTCCGTCGCTTTTCATGTCCTGAATTTGTCAGCTGACCTCACGAATAGATTTATCTTTGGGATCACTTCCCAATCGATGTTCCCGAATGGTGTTTTATATGAAGGGGTCTTCCCTGAACGCCTGTACTTCCGAGGGGAGACTGGGGCTAATGACAGCATGGTTCCACTTACGGATAACGTCCTACAGATTCAAATGCCTGATACTCCTCTCACTGAGATCCTTCATGATTTTCGGAAGTATCGCCCCGGAAATCATCGCGAGTTCTTGGAGTGGGTGCACCGCCGTGCAGATAATCTGGGGGTACGAGAATGGTGCCTTAAGGACGCAGAAAGTGCTGAGAGATACTTGCTATGCTTGGATCAGGTGAGGGAGTTTAGATGGAAACATTGGTGCCTCACACGGGAGTACATCCTGAAGAAGACTGGTCATCCGACAGCAACGGGGGGAAGCCCCATAGTCACCTGGCTCCCAAATCAGTTGAGTGCAGTGCTTGCTCTGATGGGCGAAGTCATTGCAAAGCTTGACACGTGGAATGCCAAGAGCAAGACAGTGGAAAGAGTGAGGGAAGTGATAGAGAAGCAGACGGAGAGGCTAGCCAAGGAGGTTGCCAAGTATTGTGCCGAGCGGGGAGTGTCGGCAAAATAGCTGCGCATGGGGTGTACCACGCAGTTGAATTTGGATTCCGGCGGAAGAGGCCCTCTGGTAGCGGGAGTTCGAGATTCATGTGGTGTGCCTGCAAGTTGGTGATGTCTCATGCATAGGTACTAGGTGTAGGTAGCTACATAGTATGTGCGCAATTGGTTCTGTGTTTTTTTGTGTTTGTTAAGTAGGTTCGATATGTTTCAAATTGTTTCTTAGCCACGCCAAGCCTTTGTATCATTTAATCATTTAACAATGGACCGGCCAGCCTGTGGCCAGACTGCTGTTACTGGTGAGTTACTGGTGTTACTGGTAACTTTTGGCACGAGATCTGTATATTTACTCACCTTACCCGTTCTAACCAGACTAACCTGTTTCATGTTCTTCTGCCCAAAGTGGCACAACCAGTCTAAAAGGGGCATCGTTTAAAAAGCAAATCTGCATTGATTGGCATCTACAGAGTACCGTAATCCCATAGACTGACTGCTATATTAACACCTGTAACACCAAAGCTGTAATTACTTTTAAGCTCAAAGGCCGTAGTGTAGATACTGTAGTAGGTACTGTACATACGTTCAGTAAATCAAAACAAATAAATTCAGGAATGTAAGTAGCACTCAATAAGCTCTCACTTACATATATACTTATATGTAGGATAGATGATCAAATATATTGCAAGGGGGGATATAGCCCAAGTACTAAGGGTAGTTGGGGTACTAGTACACTCGCAAAACCATGTGGTGATTTATTGCTACTTAGGTAAGGCTGCAGCGGGTTGCACCTGGTCCCCCGCTTCAATATGCATGCTTCGTAACAGGTCGGTGTACGTATACGATCGCGAGTCATAACGAACTGCAGCTGCGTCCTACTAGCTGTCCATTCATTCCCTACAGTCACTCCTTTTGTCCGCACAGAAGTGCTAATCCTACTTACTCAACGGCCCGCGTTGCCGAACCACACTCGTTATCTCATTTATAGCCCTCTTTGCACCTTCCATGCATATGCATGACCGCCCTTAGTGCTCCCGTTACACTGGCCGTGGAAGAAGGTTCTCGGGCAGTTTTCTAATCTGAAGCCGCTGCTCAGAGCTATCGAAAGCACCCCCAAATGCACAGCAAATCTACCCCAGGCGGACTGAGTGCAGGAGAGGAGTCCTTACCAGCTGCATTCCCATGGCCCCAAGCATGTACAGTGAGCAACGGTAGATATGCGGGGAGCCCCTATCCTTTAGTCAGGCCTGCCAGCGCTCCAATAGCACCATCAACAGAATTCAAACTTCCCGAGGGGCAGCTTTTGGGAAGGGTAAAGAGACTTCTTTCTAGCCAGGGGGCTTCTCAGAAAAGTAGTGGCAATGAGTCGGAAAGTGAGATTTCTGCGGCGATTGTGGTTCAAGACAACATGGCTGCCTACTTGGAAAGCAAAGAGAGCTTTCACTCTTTTGAGACTGTGCAAGAATATTACCCTTCGTGCCTTGAAGTGCCATCAGAGATCGAAATAGTGGCTTCTAGAGAGTCAAATATCCGTGATGAACTCACAACCAAAGCCCTTGAGGGGCTTAGCTCGCCCGCGGTGCCGGAAAAAGATTCGACAGGTTTTGAGCAAGAGATGTGCCGTGCAATGAAGATAATACAACTGGAAGGCTCCTGCAAAGGCAGGGATTGTCACGTTCCAAGCGCTTACGCGGACTCGATACCGACCAACTCAGATCAGCGAAACTATGAACTGAATGCTCCTATCATTACTGTTAGACGAACAGGGTCCCAAAAGGTAAGAGATGTGCATATCGAGCTACCATTGTCTACAGCAATTCGAAAGAGGGGGAGAACAAAAGGGAGAGGGAAAGTTAGGGTGGATAGGTCAAAAAGGGTGAAACCACGGGCACTGGGCAGAATCACACCTGCTAGTGGCAGTGAGGATTCTGGGAAGAAGGCACCATTAGGCTGTGCAAAAGCTGCTACAAGTCGGCTAGACGCTATAGGTGAGAGGCGGTTTGGAAGAGACGCAGGTATGAACGCAAGACTCACATGGCACAGGAACAGTGCTGGCGTGGAATAAGACCTTCCTGAAACACCCGATGAAATCGATGGGGCTTCGGATATCATAGCACCTACTACGACATCGGCCAAGGGCAAACCTAAATATATGATACAATCTCGGCCATTAACACCTATAGCCCCTTTGACACCCAGTTATCCTCTTGCCTCAAGCGTCAATAGCGGTTTGAGCCCAATATTGACAGACAGCGACAGCAGCTTGGACAACGCAATACCCCCCCCCGCAGACGAGAAGGCAGATTCCAACCTTGGCATTGTTGCCAGCATCAGGCTCAGAAGATTCTCTTGATTTGGAGGGGAAAGGCAAGAATTTACCCGTGATACCCTCCTTTCCTCCAACTAGATCGGCATCCCCAGTGGCTTCCAATGCACTACCTTTGGCGCAAAAGCATGAGCCTGGCGGCATGGCTGATACTCTGGAAGGAAAACTTAAGGAAGAGGTATTGAGAAATGAAAAGTTAGAAGAAGGGGCAGGAAGTTATGACCAGAATGAGCTGAGCCGAGCGGACGAGCAGTGGGATGCTCCTGGTGAAGCCGACGTTGCTTTAATTAATTTTGATGTGAGCAATACGGGTTCAGAGTTTCAGGAAAGTGATCATGCGCCTAGTGTTGTATCCTCAGGTGATGGTGCAATCCAAAGAAATCACGCCATAAAAGATAGCAGCGGGAAAGCACTACTAACTCAGCTTCGAGACGAGAGTAACTCTGACGGCAGAGCACTGCCAGTGGGTTCCACGATGGTCGAAGTGAGCCGGGGCCAGGATGACTCAGTCGTGGGCATCGAACTCCCAGTGAGGACCCTGGAGCAGGAGTACATTGAAAGTGGGATTAAAGAATATTTGGCACAGGGAGATGCTACTGTAAGAACGGGGAATGTCGGTAGGCGGGCCCGAGTGAGGACAAAGAAAAGTACCGGACGAGACCTCCGAGAAAAAGGAAGGTTACGGGGCTCTGTTCGAAATTCTGAAATGGCTGATGTCGTCAATCCAAGTGGTGACGAAGAAAGTGCAAAGCTCCGAAGGGAGCCTACCAGCGAAAGCCGATCGAAAAAAGAGAGAACGGCGGGAGATGACCCGAGGAGTATGCAAAGTGGAAATGATCAGGGACCCGAGGGCAGCACCGGGCGCAGACCAAGTGCTAACAGCCACTGGTCATGGACATGGGTTCATCAGAGGGGTAGAGGTTCTGAGCCATATCGACCATATATATATCCTTCCGAGCCAGTGGCACAGTCGAGTGGGCAGGTGGTAGAAGGGCTTTACATCGGTAGGAAAATGGTGCTCACACCACAACATTGGGCACAACAACACCCATATGCAGAGTTGCTTGATTCGAGGTATTATTATCCTGCAGCCCCCAGGCATCGCATAGAATCTTACCTACAGAGTGAGGCCTACCAGCCTAGTCACACATATGAGAAGGGATATAGGCCCCAATTTCGCCCTCTGCCAATATACCCAGAGTATCAATATGGGCCACAATCACACCATCCATACTACCATTACCAGGATAGCGATGAGTCGCAGTTGCAATCGCAGCCGCAGCCCACTGCCGCTCCTCAACATCCTGCGCTACCAGGTCACGGCATACCAAGTAGCAATCAGTCTTTACCCGGACCAATTTTGTTCCCAACACCAGCTGTAGCTAAATAACGCACAAAGTGCAGCTAGTGGGCTTCCAACAATCCCAGAACCGGCATTAAGCAAACAGGACGCATCTGCTCCTTCGAATATCTAAATTCAAAAGCACGGAAACATCTTCGACAGGTCGAACGTGGAGATCCCGACAAGGGCACTTTAGCCCTCATCTTCCTCCCACGTAGAACAGACCCTTGGGCACTCCTCCCAAGCGATATCAACAGCTACACATGAGGTTCCCGAAAGCCTTAGCAGCAAAGCCGGTGACACCAGACCCGCGACAATTGGAGCCTCTGAACGTCCACATCCGCCAACGCATAGTCGGAGCCGCAGTCAGAGCAGGGGTAGAGAGCGCAAAAGGTCGACGCGCAAAAGTAAGGATAAGGGTCAGGAGCGAGGCAGTCGCAAAAGGCAAAATTTAGAAGATGAACCACCGCAGTCTCACGGAATGGATATTAGCGAGTTCAAACAAACTTTGCATGTCTCATCTGAAAATTTTGAGAAGATTATTACAGATCTAGAGGACATGCTTACACAGGCGCTGGAACTTGCGGGAAGAGCAGTTGAAGGTGGGGCTCTGGCAGGTGGGTTGGGCTATAGTCCCTCGACAAGGAAGGATGGTGCAAAATTGGTGAAAAGGTTGAAGTCTGTGAGAGGAATGACTCCAGACGAGGACAACCAGAGCGTCAAACCACCTGTTAGGACTCCGTCTCTTGGGCATGAGGCTGGAGTAAGCAGGCCCTCGAAGGGGAGAAAAGACAGTCTTCCCACCTTGTATTCGGAAGAGGCGATGGAGAGTTCCATTGAGAGACTGCGGGCTATAGCCCTCAACTCTGCCAGCTGCGAAGCGGTGGTGAGTGGATTAGATTTCGCCGGGAGTCAGAGCCGATTGCATTTAGCATCTCAGGGAGTGGGAAAGGAGGAAAGTGCCAAGCTCAACCGTTCTATTTCTGGAAAAAATACAAATAAGCACGATCTTGTAGGTATGCAAGAAGTACTGGAAGCTGGGCCAGCACTATTGAAGAAGGCTATTGTTGCACGCGAGCAGTCTAGGGGGAGATCACAGAAGAATCAGAGATCTCGCTCGCTGTTAGGGGTCAGTTCAAATGGGGGGCAAGGGGATATAGAGGTTTGGGAGAGCTCAAAGGGGACTGTTATCCTAGTTGATGGTGGGTATCATGATTTTTTAAGAGAGATGGCCAGAAACCAACCCCCTATGAAACCATACAGGGTAGGGAGCAACGGTAGCGGGGGTTCGGGCCTCAGTGGGCGCCCAGCTGACCGAAGGCGGAGCCTACCTGTCGATAGAATGTGGTATGGCCTACTTACGAATGGTTCTAGTGGAGCGAGTGGCACCAGCTGGGGAGGAATGAGGAAAAGATTCACGACTGCAGTGATGTTATGGGTGTTGGGGTTCGAGTGGGGGCTTGTCGGTGCATAGGTGATACACTTAGTCGAGCTTTACAATAACACTGGGAGAATTTTGAAACTAAATAGCTCACTCTTTAGGATGCACAAAGAGCTAGTCTCCAAGCACAGCTTAAGTTGAGTAAGAGGATGGTTTTTTGGGGGAACGTTCTGTGAGTAATACTTACCCATACTTCGACTCAAGCTTAAGAAAACTAAACATGTTTCGTGTGGCCCGGAAAGGCTCTTGGTAGGAATTGCGATTCCGACGCTTTTCCTCTGGCCACTTCCGCTCCTCCATGGCCGGAAAACGTACATCGTTCTTTCAATCTGCCTACTACTTCCCTTGCAGTTACCACAAGCGTTGCCATTATTAGTTAACGGTATGTCAGTACCAGCATCCAGTCTAGGGAACCCAAGTACACATGGTAGCCCTTCCTATGCAGGAGTTGTACTAGCTTTCCGCTGCCTCTCAGGGGTCATACTGGGTTTCGCAAATATGAATATCCTAGCAGTCTTGACGGACGTATGGGGCATTGATACTGGAAGGTGCTGTCGTGCAGGGGTATACTCCCCTTCAGAGCTTGTGATGGGTGATGAGCGGCGGCGAGCAGGTAGAGGGGGTGGGCTCGGAGCATGGCTGGGGTTGTGGGCGGCAGTAATGGTGGGAGGGACCAGCCTGGGCTATTGTCTTGGGACAATCATGGATCAATCATTACACCCCAGTTTGCCGTTTTGGCTTGTGGTAGCTGTGGTGCTGGCTCCAGAGACATTGCCTACACAACGGATAGTCACTGGTAAAGGAAGCAGTAGCAGTCATGGTATAGGCAGTGTTCGAGGTGCTCTGCCTCCTGGGAATACCATTGAGAGAGGGGAATTGAGGTTGATGGTGCATGGGGAGGCTCCCAGATGGTGGTGGCAAGAAGTGGGGGCGGGGTGGAAGTTAATGGCACTCATGTGCTCTCAGATTGGGTTCCTTTTAATACTATCATTTACCGCATGGGCTTTCTGCACAGTATGTATGGTTCAGCAACTCCTATATCGGATTTTACTTGGAACATATGGAGTACATCCTATCGATGTTGCTGTATGCATTCTGGCCATCCCACTTGGAGCCGCGACTGCAATACCTATCCAGCTGGTTATCGCCCAGCGCGGATCACGCCCCCCAAATGGAGTCCACTCCTTCAGTGGCATGGCTACGAGTATCATACGAATGAGTCCCCATCCTTCCGACCGGCACCAAATCCACTCATACCCGTTCACCTACTACTTTGTACCCTAGTATTAGTGGGTGCTGTGGCCGGGTTCGCTGCGGCAGCCGAAGTGGCGGTGAGTGTCAGTGGAGGAGAGGGCCCGTGGTGGATACTTGTCGTTTTGAGCGCCGCTGTGGGCTTTGGCGGAGCTCTAGCACTAGCAGAGATGGTGAAGATACTGATGGAAATGTGGGATCTCAGTGGAATGGAAGAGGTAACATTTTGGAGCACTGGAAGCGTCCTCATTAGTGCTGGGGCAGGCCCACAAGGGGGGTTGGAAGGTTAGATGGGCCAAGTGAGTATGCGGGGGTGCAACGAAGTGAAGGAAACAGGGAGGAGATGACGAACAGGTCAAGACCACTGTACACCCTTATGTAGCCGCGGGCCTAGCAGTCTTACAAGGTGCACTCATATTGTTTACTGCAACTGCCATGGGCATAGTAGTGGTAACGGAGCATGAGAATGGAGGAATTGGGGAAGGTGTGACAGCAATTGTGTGGGCTATGGTACTACTTCTTGTAACTACGGGGCTCATGGTGGGGTTGTGGAGATGGAGGGAGGTGGAGGTTGGAGGTGAAAGGAATATGGTGGTACCACCTCCTGTTGCTGGGAATGGGAATGTGGGGTCAATACCGGTGGTGCGTGTGAGAATGGTTCGAACTATTAGCTTGTTACAAGACGGGAGGTGGACAAGGTGGACTGAGAGTGGAAGAAGAGAGTTTTTGGGCGGTGGTAGGAGAGCCAGCCAGGTCCGCGTTGTGGTATAGGTTGGTAATTAAGGAGATCCCCTCGAGCTCGACCGCTGTTTTTAAAATCCCGTTTTTTGTCCTCCCGTGAGAGCTCATTCTTTTCCCATAAGACTGAGACGTTGGGATTACATGGTCATTGGCCTAACTGCTATTAAACAACCTTGTGATTCTTACCTCGATACCTCGAGCTTCTTCTAACATAATATCTTAGCTCTAATCGCAGATATATAATGCCCCCTCTCGCTTTCTTGGTATAGATACAATTCTCGATTTTATGGTTCTCCCCTTATGACCACAGGTATACCCTAGACCCAGATTCGTTTGCTGTTGACGTTTATTAATATCAACATTGCCGAAGATACTTCCAGGTCAATAGAACGGTAAAAAAAGTCGAATTCTAATTAATATGAACTAACGTGCACGTGGGGGGACGTGGGGACACCACCGTAAACCCATTCATGTCAATATATCCCCCACCTAAACGAAACCCCCCTCGATATTCGATGTCTCAAATAAAAGCAAAGACAACGATGACGGCAATGACAGAAGACTTCCGTCCTGCACATCAATATCCTCGTGCACGTGTTGCTCTTCGGTACCCACACCACTTTACTCCTGACTTTGTATATTGCTCTTTGTATGTATGTAGGATACTTTGAAATAATTATGAATTTTATCGTCAATTAAATACCTGTGGCCGGTAGAGGGTTTTGAATTCCTATACAGGGCCTTTCTCATTCCAAAGCTCGATTATATCGCTCGATCGGTGTTTGCAAGATATGTAGCTCAGTACTTGTTAGTTGTTACTTGGTCAGTGAACCGCACTGCGGGTCAGGGTCTACCACCTGGCATTTCCGTTTCAGTGGGGGTGTGCATCTGCGTAACGTAACTCAACCCTCCAATACGGTATACCATCCTTGCACTTGCAGGCCCCGCACGAAAAGAATTGAGAAATGTCCGCTCCTAAGCGTGCCAACCAGACTTCTTCCAACCGATAGTCAGCAGAGGAGCAGCATCCGGAGCGGAACTCTCCATGTAACGTACCGAGCCCGCCCCCGTGGATACATCTAACGGATGAGAATACCTGGATCAAATGAAAGTGATAAATCACAAACTCTGATATAATATTGATAGCAGCGATTGATTAACCGATTAATATATTTCCAAGACCCGCAGTCCGCAGTGCATTATCAGTTGTTTGCAATGAGATCGATGATCTATATGGGCATCGATATCAGCCGTGCTCTGACTTGCTCAGGTGTGTATCTGCAGAGCTATGGACTCGCGTACCTAACTGCTGAAAGGCTAATGGCTAGCTGGAGACATGAGAGATAAATACCGGTAAGTGAATCAACCAAGTACGATAGATTATGTATGGGAAGCTTAAATTCATAGCCTCGTGAATTCTCAAGATTCAAATTCCAGTTTATTACAGTAGATCTGTTCGCCGTTGACTTGGGCCAATAAATATTAACATTTGTTCTTTGCAACCGGGGGGGGGAAGCAACCAGACCGGCAATTCCAAATTGGAAGCTCCGACAGCTTTTATTCTTTGGTTCTTTCGTATCCCAGTGCTTTGTCTCGGCTTCATGCCCTGACCTCCGCTCAAGGCTAGAGTACAGAACAGTAGTTGGGGGACCCTGGATCAGGTGTTGGTCAACGCAACACTCTCATTCGATCTGCGGATAGCCCCACCGAGATGCACAAAGACCGTGACGTCGGTGCCCGCATAGGTATGCGACTGGACGCAACTGCTTGTTATCAGCCAGTTTTGTTATCGCACGATCCCCGATGAGGGTGCCTTGACAGCTGTATTCCAGGCCAGATTTGCTTATAGGCAAAGTAAATACGGAGATAATACGGAGAAGTAAGTGCGTCGGGCTGGTATGAGACGACGCCGGCCTCGTCCCACTGCTGCCAGCCGCGTGCTCTGCCCTCCTCCTTTTATTCCCCGAGTACTTCTTCTGCAAACGCCGCGCCCGTTTCCTCAAGCTCGTGTCAGTCTGCTCTCTCGCCAGTGATCTGCCCCAGTCCCCCGCACGCATCTGACTGTCACTGTTTCCAACGCGACCAACTTCGGCGATATCGCAAACCTTGAATAAGCAAGTATTTTAATATTCCTTGTATCACCGGCTGCCCCACTGGCTTTCCTGCTGTCACTCTGGCTCAGGGTCCCCACCGTCACTGTAAGGGTTCTACTGGATTTAAAAAGGACCCTGGGTCCTCGCCTTCTCTTCGAATTCTTAACTTAGCTTGCACACCGCACCTTCCTCGACTGTGACTGTCCCTCAACATTAATAAATATTCAACCCAGAATACCTATAATCTAAATCTACCATCTCCATACAGCCCTCAGTAATGTCTCCCATCACTCGAACCACCGTCTCCCTCGCCCGCAAATCCATACTGCTGGCACACGCCTCCTCTGTACCAGTTTCTGCAAATGCGCAACATGCACGAGCCCTCACAAGCAGCGGGTCGGGGCAAAGTGTCTCCTCACTTTCTTCCGCAACATTCCTAGGCGCTTCGCTTGCGGCTAGAAAATTCGGTGCATCTGGCTCGGAGAGGAAGCGCTCGTTGCAGGAGGATGCATCGGCGGAGGTGCACGGATTCTGGAAGAATGTTCTTCAGAACAGGCAGGCGGCGATAGAAGCAGAGCTGAAGGCTGCCAACCAGGTCCGGGAGGTATGTGCTAGACATTTTACGCCTTTACCAAACGCAAATTCAATCGATCCTAGTGCTAACTTTTGGATATTTAGGAATATGACCCAACTGCCTATTAATTTTTTTCAATACTTGCGCTCCGTCATGAAACCGGAATTTCATCTATGCAAAACTCTGTGGACGGGGCTGGAACCACACCACGATCACCCGTCGTCCCCAATACCTTGCCAAGGCGGATGCATAAAAGCCTTGCATTGCTTTCTTTTTTTTTCGGATTTCTTTTGGACGGCATTGGTGTTTCCTTTTTTTCCCTCTTTTTTTCTTTTTCCCGATTGCTTTTTCTGCGCCTGGGGATAGGTATGTGCATGATTGGCTATAATCATTTGGGCTCTGCGGTGTTATATCATGCAAGGAGTACTGGACATCATTAATTACTTTCCTTTGTTTGCTTTCTTATTCGGGAGTATTTGGTCTGCACTTTATTGATGGTCGACGTTGGTTTACTTTGTTTATCTCCCCTTGAGGTCCTCTTTTGAAGGTCTGGGCACGAGTCTATTGACACATGTCACTTGGTTGTATACTTGAACAAGTTAGTTAATGAATATACACCAATATCAGGGAGTAACTCGATGCAGAAAAAACTTCCCTTCACGTTGGCAATTGGAAATACTCAGAGAACATCAAGAAGGTGAGGCCACCTCTAGCTCTCCACAAGGCTACGTACCGGTATATGTATGTACCTCGATTCAGCCACTGGATTTAATATACCCAATTAGTAGCTCTCTTTTGCACGTGCTTTTGGCATCAGTCTGGGGTTTTATGCTTGCCTGTCTTGTGTGGCATGTCACATGCATCGCGAGAAATTGTCATTGGCTCCACTCCATTACGGCAAATTCTAGTCAGCCTCAAGTTTCAACTAGCCTCATATCTGGATACACTGTCGTGTATCATTAAGTTCAGGGTAAGTGTTCAAGCTTAGGAGAGCACCCTGGAATACAGAAAATCAAAGATCTGGGATCTCTGATTATGTAGTCTCTGACCTATATTATGAAACCAGGATCTAGTCGATAACGCAACAATAAAGTAGACTAAGCAACTTAATCCTGGATACAAGTATCTAGATACTCCACATCTAAAGTTGTGTGAGGGGGCTGGATGTATGCTCTAGCCATAGCACAAGATTATACAACCACTACAGCTGAACCTGTCTTACTGCATCCCATCTAAGCGCATATCCTCCGAAAGTCCATAGTAAGCTGCTGGCGAATTTTTTGGTTAGGGCCAGGATTCCCTGTCTTACCGCATACCTAAACTTCCCTAACTGCATTAAAGGTCTCCTGACGGACGTTATGCAGTAAGGTAGGCTCGACGGTATATATCTCCAGGTACTCGTACCCCGATAGCCAGGATGGGAAGCCATATATGAATTATATCACAAAAGCCTAAGATTGAGGAAGACTCCATGTTTAGTAGATTTGAAGGTCGGAGGAGAGACCTCTAATTATAGGGTGAGTGCTATACATATATATCGATAAGTATCTATGTCGATGCTAGTATACCCTACCAATGTACGTGGAAGATGTCAACTAGAAACTTACCTAGGTCAGCCAGGAAGCAGTTTACTGCTTCGATTTCGATGTTCGGGTAATCTTAGTCTGGTTGGGTAAACCCAGAGTGCTACGCCAAAGATCTATATACTAACCTATGTCAGCATGTAGCTCACATTGAGAATGCTAACTAGAAGGTATACGACCCACTTTATATTGCAAGATCCGAGCCACTAATCAGACTGCCGAACCGCCGAAATGTACTACTAATGGCTGCTTGAAAATACTAGGAGGACGGCTGTTTGGTCTTTTACCATGCTCGATGGAGGTGAGCATGGCCTCCAAATCGCCTTTTGCCTTCTTTCTCAATAACTTATGTTCAGGGCAGTTAGTACATTCCATATAATCAAGCTTACCACCTTTCCTGAAAGACTCTTGAAGTCATTTGGAGAGCACGTACATTTCGGGCTTTGAGTATAGTTATATGTTTATGAAATAGTTATCTATCTTTCTCGGCTCCTTGGTCTCCGCCGGGAAAATTGCTCTGGCAGCATTCAAATGTGAACCTGACGACTCAGCATTTAGCAGTCATGAACCCACGAACCGGGCTTTCCCTCCACTCTCGTGTAGTCTAGTTGGCACCCTTCTTGTGTACGCATGCAGCTCACAATAAACCAACCCAGAACTGCATGAGTGTACTCTCGCTGCAATCACATCTCTGAAGCTACCTTCTTTATCAACAAAGACTCGAAAAGACCTGGATAGGAGGCGGAGAGAGAGGGAGACAGGTCTAGAGTCTACCTCTTCATATCCTTGTGTTTACCTTCGGACTGGGCTCGCATTCGATTCAAGGTATGTAAATTGACCCTCATTTGTGAATCCCATCAGGGTATCAAAGTATAGGGAGTCAAGTAAAATATTCGCCATGAAAACTGACGTTGGGCCTGCTCTTAGTGGCCATATCTTAAGATTCGGTGATGGCAAACCGGGGAAGAGGTCGCCCTCGCGGTCCTAGGGCGCCAGCCGCAAATCCGGGGCGGCAGAAAGGTGCACAAGCACAAAACGTGCCACCGCAGCAGCAGAAAGAGCCTGAGAAAAAAGAGCCTAAGCGTAAGATAGCTGTGGGCAAGGGGCCCCTGGACCAGGGCAGCAATGATGGCCAAATTGATAAAGGAACTAAACACCACGACTCCTATGATGCTCATGATTTGGATGATGTGCCTGCTCTACCCCTAAAAAAGACAATGCAGATGCCGGCCGAGCAGTCCCAACCGGCAAGTTATGGCTGCTACTTCTATGATTATGGTCAGATGCAGTATGGCCCCTTGCCAACGCGGGAAGAGATGGAGTATTCTCGACTGTCGCAATTGGAACTGCTACGATCGGCCTCACCAGGAACGGACTCGACAATATCGGCCCAATCATCATCAGACTCGACAATATCGGCCTCACTAGGGCCCGACTCGACGCTACTGGATCACCAGGCCTCGCCGGCGCCGGCCCATCGATATCATTCTGATGACACCCGCGTTAGAATTGAACATCCATATTCTCCTGGCCCAAAGCCTAACAATTACACTCCAAGTCATCCACCCAGGCATATCCCCAAGTCCACTGCCTACAGGCAAGTTATGGAGAGCATAGGCTACAATCAGCACGCCTACTACGGTTCTGGTGCACATGAGGTTCAAGGCCAGCCGTCTGGATATGCTAATAAACCAAAAGAACAAACGGTGAAAGAGGCTACCTTTGCCCACGGGCCCGAGAATACCCCCGCCCGTTGCCCCAGCCCATCAATTGAGCTGGTACTCGACCTCATCGCCCCGGGTAATGAAGGCCTAATCCCCAGCTTTCCTGTCAGTCCTGAAGGCTTGGGAGTGGTGGGAGGTCTTACCGAATATATGCAACAGCCATGGCCAGAGCACCCACAGGCCTTTGCTACTAGAGCTCCTCTTGCAGACATCCCGCCCTCTGCCCGAAATGTCCAGATGCCACAGCCATGGCCAGAGCACCCACAGGCTTTTGCTGCTAGAGTTGCTCTTGAAGCCAACAACCCCTCAACTCGAAATGTCTATATGACACAGCCATGGCCAGAGCATTCACAGACCTTTGGAGCTAGAGTTCCTCTTGAAGCCAACATCCCCTCAACTCGAAATGCCCATATGACACAGCCATGG
>Ga0307511_10000252_pt1 | contig 55071 bp, 73 predicted proteins | sample 13_EM_MG_FD_200266 | JGI IMG/M metagenome (GOLD analysis project Ga0307511, IMG submission 200266) | Populus trichocarpa ectomycorrhiza microbial communities from riparian zone in the Pacific Northwest, United States - 13_EM | ecosystem: Host-associated > Plants > Roots > Unclassified | place... | reverse complement strand
ATGAAATCATAGGTAAAAAGAAACATAAAACATATGTCGAGTGAAATGTTATTCTACTCGGTCTGGACCGTCACGCGGCGCGGTGATGGGCCGGGCCGGGACCTTACAGTTTAAGGATATCGATCGGGAGGGTTATCAATTACAGATCGGACGACCGTGTGTGAAGCCAAGGAACCAATTAACAATTTAAACTCAATGACGCCTCAAAGAAAAGTGAAAGGGACAACAGATTAGAATGGGATATCACACAACGGAGGAACCCGGTGGTCGGCGCAGTTTGGCGCGTTGGTGGGTCCCCTGTCGTGGGTCCTATTGTATATTTCCTCCACGGGGGAGTGTCCCCCAACCGCGGTACGCCGAACGCCATCAAGATAGAGGACACCCACCTCGATGTGTGCCCGGGGCCAAGGTACGCGAGGCAGGGGGTACCCCAACCTAACGCATTCATGACGCGCAAGGATCTGACGCTGCACTGCTCAAATTGTGCGCGCGCCGACGGGGGCGATCGTTGGGATCGGACCAGATACGAGCATGAAGGCTTTGTGAACGGTGAATATCTTAATCTCGAGCGAGAGGGATACAAATTACAAAAGGTGATTGCACAAACACAAGAGAGGGCTAGGAACGTAGTAGTATGCATACGTGGTACACGACACCCTATCACGAGGGTGTGATAAAGTGGAAGTTCGCAACTCGAACCGTAGAAGAGAATGCGTTAAGTTGCGTGAGGTAGGAGGGACCGGGAACCTTCTGCTCGCTGACAGAACCAACCGAAGAGGCGGTTTCGGACCTTACATCACTTCCCATACCTCCCATGACCACTCTCTGCCTCTCGATATCTCGTCGGCGGGTCTCGGCACCAACAGCACCGAAGATAACATCCATCTCCTCCAAACTACGCCCCTTGGTCTCCGGGATGATCAAGGAGAAGATACCCATCGCACCGACATTGATGGCGGCATACATGATGAAGATCTTCCACCCGAGGTTGGTGATCCACGTGGGGGTGTTGTAACTAATCACGAAGTCTACAAGGTGCACGTCAGATCACGGCCATTGACTGGAGAAAACCGAATTCAACGCACTCCATAACCACTGAGAAGCGGAGGCAATAGCAAGGCCGTAATGTCTCGTCCTAGTGGGGAAGATATCGGAACTATACACCCACGGCAATGGTCCCCATCCCAAAGAGTAGAAGCAGACGTAGATGTACAACATCGCGGCCATCGCCTTGCCGGCTGGAGAAGGCTCAGAGGCCGTAGGGTCGGGAGGGAATGACTTGAGGAGAGCACCAACGATGAAGAACAGGACACCCATCCCAATCGCCGAAATAAACAATGAGAACCTGCGACCTAAGGAGTCGAAGGCAAAGAACGTGAAGAACCCGGTAGCAACGACCTTCACGACGCCGTAGATACCAGTTGCGAGGAGGGAAACCGAGGTACCAGTGAAGCCAATCGACTGGAAGATGGTTGGGGCATAGTAACCGACCGAATTCTGACCACAGAACTGTTGGAGGAAGAAAATGAAGAACGCGATGACGAATCGAACGAAGTTTCCCTTGCCAAAGAAGGCCTCCTTGATGCCGAGACCCTTGCGGGCCAGGCGCTCTTCTTCGATCACAGCCTCGATTTCAGCCATTTCGGCACGAACCGCTAGTGAATCGGCGGTCTCTCTCCGGATGAATGCAAGATTGTTGATGGCCTCCTCTCTGCGTCCGACCGAGGCAAGCCATCGCGGAGATTCCTGATGAAATTAAAAATCAAAGATAGCTCACGTTGAAAAGGATGGGCTCGCAAGACCGACCTTGACAGTGAAGAGACCGATGGTCATCAACCCCGCTGGGACGAATTGGAAACCCAATGGGACCCTCCACACGTTCTCCGAGTGACTGAGGTGTAAAGACGCTCCCACTGAACCACCGCAAAGTCACTCTCCGTCTCAGAAAATGTCACGAGGGTGACAACTCACGGTTGATCCAGTATGAGAGCATGACACCGATAGCGATCATGATTTGGATGAGACCAGTGATCCTCCCTCGCACCTCTTTTGGTGCACATTCCGAGACGAAGGTTGGAGCGACGGCTGATATTCCTCCGATGCCGAATCCGGCAATAGTGCGACCGGAATAAATGTAGGCCAGGCCTCTGTTTCCACCCAGGGCGACCTGCAATGCCTAAAGAAACGGAGGACCCGTACGTTCATACCCACCTCGAAACGAGCAAACTTGCCATTGAACACTCACGGCTCCGACAGAGAATATTGCACAGAATCCTAGAAGGGTTTTCTTCCTCCCGAGGCGGGCTGTTCATGTATCGATCAGACGATTCGAAAGCCTGCATGATTCCGTTAAATTAGGTATCCATACCTGAGATGGGGGCGCTCGTGAGCGCGCCGAAGAAGGCTCCGGCTTGGAGCACTGAGACGATGACGCCGGAAATGTGATCTTTCCTTGATTTGTTGGCGGTACCGTCAGGATTTTTTAGACCGTACTTCTGCATGAAGAGGTCCTGGGCAATAAGACCACCTCCAATGCCTCTGCGTGGTCCACATCAGTTCGTTTGGCACGAAGAGGTAATAACAGGGAGACTGACGCATCATAACCGAACAAAACGACTCCCCAATACACGACAAAAGCTAGCCCTGCGGGTGAATGAGGAAAACCGAAGGGGGAAAACAGGAGGAACCAGAGAGGGAGGCGTACAGTAAGCGTGAATGTTCTTTGTGTCGATTCGTACCATCTTTCAGCTCCAAGGCTCGTGGACGAGATGGTTGAGGAGGGGCAAGGTTGAAGGGGGACAAGATGAAGAGCCATTGACCTGCGGGGGACTGATTAAACGTTCCGGATAATCTGGAAGCCCTGTTGATCACCCAAGCAGGGAGATTACTATAAAGAACTCAGTTGGTATTTACGACATAGCAACCGAGGAAAGGAAGGAGAACGATCCGACAGGTTGTACGTACACGGATGAGCGGAAGTTGCCGATGAATTGCACGGGCAAAGATGTTCTTCCCTCTCCTGCTCGTCGGTCCCCGACGGTACGAAGGTTGTGGGACGGCATAAGCCCACGAGCGGTAGCGTTTGTGAGTAGTTGAGTGGCAGGGTCCCGGACCAGTCTTCGGGGCGTCATTCCCTTGAAACTGCCGGGTAACCCTTCGCTGTCATCCGTTGGGCATCTTCGCTGCCATACATTTGGTCCTCCGGTCATTATTTGGTTGCCTAAATACTCCAAGCGCGCGATTCCTCGATCGGGGTACTTCTCGAAATAATCACACGGAACAACGCCGGGTTCGATGTCAATGTCCATCGGTGGAACACAGAGCATCCGGGGTGCAGAAGGGATTGCTGCGGTTCCTGTGTGGCGTGGCTTGACGATGAGGTGGCCTCGTGTAAGAACATTATTGCCTGCGAATCGGCACCGAGCGGGAGCGTCCTGAAAGGTGGTGTAGTCGCGGACCTTCTGACTTCATCGGGACCTGATCAGTACGTTCATTAGCGCTCGAGATCCCCATATATGCTTGAGTAAAAGCGCCCTCGACACAGGTATCGGCCTTACTGAGCCGTGACTTCTCGGTCTCCAAGCGGCCAACAAAAGTCGCCTGCTCGTCGTCAACGTTGGAAGCAGCGGAACCACGAAGAGTTTGACCGCGGTGGTATCCCCAATAGTCAACATCAACGCATTTGACGGCTGAATGGAGTAAACTCCAGCGCCAGGCTCAACGCAGTCGTACGTAGCGGAGACTGGTGGTGGTTATTCCATGAGCTGATCCCCAAGCGAAACGTGATCGAGATGATCTCACTCACGATCGTGAATGACATCAGTGGAAGCGCCTGAAACGAGGACGGTGTAAACATTAGGACTACAGAGGCCAGCGGCACACGTGGGGTTGTACTTGAAACTTGACCTGGGAACGGGAGCGAGAAGCGTCAACGCGGGGGTTCATCAGGTAATCAGACCCTTGATTCACCTTCGGCTATTAAACTGCGAGTGAGTTGGTGAGACTTCACAGGGGCGGCCCGGATTTATTGAGGAGTTTGAGGGCCTCGCTACCGGTGTTGGTAACGATTGTAGTGACCTTCAAACTCTCCGATCCATCGTGTTGTGGATTGAGGGCCTGAAGGTCACCACGACCGTTGTCAACACTGGTGGTGAGACCCTCAAGCTACTCAACGATCCCGGTGGACCCTCGAGCTCGTTAGGTCGGGGGTCCCGACGGTCGAACCGGTGCAGTGGAGGCAGCGACCGCAGACGTAACGAGGACAACGGAGGAAACACGGGGAGAAGGGAGCTTCGTGATGAAGGTAGCAAGGGCGATTGACAAGACGACGCTAATGAAATCTCAGTGCCGGATGAGCCTGGTTTAAATAACCATCCAATCCCTATGAATCATGTCTCGTGGGCGGGACAGCCTGTGCAATTCTCCGAATACGGTCTGGACGTGCTACGAAGGCTGGCACCGGTTGTGAGCACCTCCTGAGAATTACTACTTACTCCCCAGCACAAAGTGGCGCGATGGAACGTTAATACGCAGCGTTTCTGACTCCATTCCAGTCCGAAGGCACCACCCGTCCCAGCACCACGGGTACTGTTTCCAATATGTAGTTCCCCGTAGTACGGACTCGGAGGAACTCACACGTTCTCAGCAACCGGTTAAGGTACATAGAAAGGCTATGACGAAGAGCGTTCGGACTTGTCCGAAGAGCCTGACCGATCCAAACTCCTCGCTGATCCCAGGCATGTCTCCAGCGAAAAGGAGGTACCCCGAAGCCTATGGAAGGCGCTCAGATGCAGATATCGAACAAGAGAAACACCGCCTTCGTTGCCAGAAATTCCTCTTGCCGCAAGAACTTCTGAATAATCCGATGATGGTTAGAGCCCGTGTTTTCACTAACCAGTCCGTATGTTGTTGGGCGACTGGGTGATTCTTCCCGTTAAGTTAGAAGGGGTACCCACGACTTACGTTTGTGAATATCGCTGTCTCTTCTTTATTTCTATGTGTCTTCCCATCTCACACTCCGGAAACTTACCCGATCGGTCAGAATCTCCATTCCTCTGAGGACCGATCACATTCTTGCCAACGGTTGATTGACCCAACTGGATAACGTCCTGAACACTGAGCGATTGGACAGTTGATATCTCAACTGTGCGAACAGTGAGTTGTGCGGTCGCCGCGCAGGGTAAGCTAGGGGTAGGGGTTTCCGCGGTTCGTACTCGCCGTGGCTTGGAATTTGACCATCGCGGGACCGGGGAAGAACAATCCGAGATTCTCATGGAGATTTCTACACCGAGATCCTACAAGAATTTAAACCGAAGACCCTCTTCCTGCCGTCGTGAGGTTGCCCCACATTCCTATATGTACAAAATCGTCCATAAATCCCATCGTAGATCTCGCACGACATTGTGCCGTGAAGCTCAGACGTTCGTCTTCGTACGCGGCGGCACCTTCTGCCCATAGAAATGTGCCATGATACCTTCTAAATGCGTGTTTGTCAGGTTGAAAACCGGGTGCGTCGCGTTCTGGTATCGCACTACGTGAGCCAAACGCTGTCCCACGCGACCAATCGAAGAAAAGGACCGTACCACCCTGCTTGCGCTCGTCCCCACCACCTTTGAACCGCCATTTTCTTCCACCCAAGCCAACGCGGATGAAAACGCTCCCTTACGGAGCGAATACGTAAAGTCTGCACTTTCTGGTCAGACAACGCCACTGGAGACCAGCAAGTCGGACGGACCAGTACAGCCACTGTCACTTTCCCATAACGATGTGGTGGAACGCCGTCTGCCCTCTGACACGATCATACGGTGCTGAGCGGATGATAGCCCGGACAAACAATAGCATGTGTGGTACGCATCGGCTTGCCTCCACGCTCCTGTTAGCGACTGGGAGGTGTCTCATCGGAGCCACGAAAAAACACTCACTTTGGTGGTTTGTCCCTCAGTCCACCCGAAGGATGTTGGCCCGCCCACAACAAATATTCTTGTAGCCCTTGCCGACTATATAATGAATCTACAGAAAGATTAGAATCGTACAGGGGTGCCCCGATCATTTTGCACGGACCGTCCGTATCGTGCCAGCCCTCTTCCTCGTTGTTTGACGGCTGGGCGACATCCACTGCTGGTTCAACCGAAACACCAAGACTCTCTAGGAGGGGGAAACACCCCCCAACCCACCAAGCATAACACCCATCAACCAATTTGTTCGTTCTCCCCCTAAATCCGCCGAGGTCGAGCTCACCGCCCTGCATACTGACCATCCACCTGAGTAAGGTTTTGAGGTTTATTGCAACCGACGCCTTCGCCAGGTCCCCGGATTCGCGCAGCGCGGCAAGGTAAGGTTGAACCAACACCCAGCTAGCGAGGCAGGAAAAAGTATACCCGCCGTGTGCCTCCCCCAAACAGGGTTTAGGGAAGTTTGACATGTCGGTACCGTTGGAGTAGGGCATAGACGAAGAGGAAAATCCCCCCTCGTAACTCTGACATGCGGCGATAAACTCGGGCACCCCTTCAAGTAGCTCCGGCGTCAACAGGTTAAGCAGGGTTGCGGTCACAAGGAGGCAGTAAAGACCCCTAGCGTCGACTTCGGCATCGTGCGAGACGAGGAACGACCCATCCGGTTGCTTCAGCGATAAAAACCATTTGTACATCCCATCCCTTTAGAAGAATGAGCGGAGAGAGGCCGCTGTTACGTCGGGTAATGTCCAGAGGCGGAGTTGATGTGTGCCACATACCGATCAATCTCGTCCCAGCCCCCGCCTGGTCCGGGTCGCCCAGTAATGGCCAAGGCACACACAGCGGCATATGTCGGTAAAAGGTGTGCGGACTGTGCCGGCCCACCGCCAAATCCGCCATCGGGATGTTGACAGGCAAGCACTGTGTCGATCGCCCTGCCGTTCGAGATTAGCACTTCCAGTGGGGCGCGAACCGGAGCGGGCTAACCTTTGTTTGTTACCTAGATCTAACCCAACTTGTAGGATACTGAAACTCTCAAGGATCCAAAACGTGAGCCAAGGTTGTGAAGCGTCCTGGCTGATATATTTCGCTGGGAATCCTTGAAGCATCACACGTGCAATGAATTGGACGTGCATGTTCTTTTTCAACTCATAATCGGCTTCGGCTGTGTTACTTGGCAGGTGAGATGCGAGGATACGTTCGGTCGAGGCCTGAAGTATCGAGGTCGGAGTTGGGTACGAATCGTTCGGCGAGTGTTTGCGACCTCCGTCCCCCATGATGGCGCGGGTCTAATTTGGAGATCGGCTATCGGGTAGAGTGAAGCAAGCTCAAACCTGGAGTAAAATCGCGGTTCCTCCTGTGTCGACCCCAGCTGGTGGTGGAGGGAATGTTCCACAATGAAGGAGGTGAGACAATAAACAGCAGTGGGCGAGATTGTGTTGTCACGTGAGGTTGTCTTGGCGCAACAGATGCCGAGCGATTGCAACTCGGAATAAAACTCTACGATGCTACGATGTAACTTACAACGGGTTACAGAACTTTCTCGACCATTCCAATTCCTTCCTCCTCTAAAATCTTGCGAATAGGATCGCAGAGTTCCTTGCTATACGGCCGCTGCACACCGACCTGGTTGATGACACCATCGAGAACCAGCTGAGAAGCAATACCGCAAGGAACACCAACGGTGAGAGCCATAGCGGAGTGACCAATCGGATTGCCATACGCCTCCAGGGTTGAGGTGATGACGTCCTGCACACGGGTATTAGTGCTGCCTTCCGACGCTGGACGAACAAACGAGACGTACGGTCTTTCCATCCTGCCATTCGACAACGAACTTGTGTTGTAACATGACAAGGTCACGTTCTCCCACCTCATATTTCATCAGACCCTCCAGGCGAGCGCACAGCGTATCAAGAAGATTTCCAGCTCTCGGTTGCACCTTCTCAGAAGAGAAGAACCCGATCCATCGGAATCCAGAAATGATTCGGCTGGCTTCTAGTTCATCGGGGAACTTGGCCAATTCCTTGATGCGCGCGATGAGATCACTGGGGTTTTTTAAGTTTCAGCCCGATGGATACTGGTCTGTGACGCACGTTTCAGAAGCGGAAGAGGCGTCAATGGCCTTCTGGGTAACTTCCGCCCAGGTTAAGTCGCCGGTCAACCAATCCTTCGTGGTGGCGTCGAGCCAACCGAGGTCAACGAGAGCCTTGATGAACTCTGGGAAGCCCTGGTACCTCAGAGTCCCACGAACTACCGTCTCAGCTTCGGGGATGTTGTACCACTCCCCGAATGGAACCGAGTCCCGGTTGGGATAGGCGACGAACGCATAGGCGGGGGAGATAAAGTAGGACTTGGCAACACCCATGAGTTCACTGCCAGTAATGTCGAGTCGCTTCCCGCCGTAAATGTATGATGCAGAATTCAAAAGGGCGAGCAAAACGCCCCGAGAAGACCATGAGAATTTGTAACCAAGGGGGTTCCCAGAGCACTCTGGGGCGGGGAGGCCACCACAGTATGACAAAAACTGCTTGATCTGGGAGTCTTGTGAGCCGTAATTTCCCCTACGTATCGAGAAAGCAAGGTAGTACCTTTCCCCCCTTGGAGTGTACTTCGTCGATTGTCTTGACAGCGTACAAGTGGTCGATACCGGGGTCCAAACCGATTTCGTTCATGACGACAATTCCGGCCTTCTTAGCTTCCTCGTCGAGCTCCAGCATTGACGGTGAAACGTAGCTTGTGGTAACGACGTGGGTCTTGCCCTTGATGGCCGCCTTGATGACATCCGCATGGTGGGTGTAAGGGATGAGAGAGATGACGAGGTCGTGATCAGCGACCGCGGCCTCGAGAGTATCGGTGGCGCTGACATCCAATGAGATAGCAGTGGAGTTTGCGAGACCCTCGGTCAACTTCTGTGCCTTCTCGAGGGTGCGGCAGGCAACCGTCAAATGGTTCTCCGGCCGGCGGGCAAGATACTCGGCAGCGGGACGAGCAACGAAGCCGCTACCGAGGAGGAGGATCTTCCTCTTTTGCTTGTTGACGGACGCAATCTCCAAGGCATTCCGGCCGAAAACTGGCCCAATATCCGTACCGTCCTCGAACAGACTCCTGGCGAACTCAGGAAGGACGAAAGCGGCCTTGTGGACATTTTCGTTGTAGTACATTGTATTTGGGACCTTCCTTACAGGAGTCTTGAGGTCCCTCTTCTCACCCTTGGCACAGACCATGAAACCGATCTGACCGCTGGGGTAAGTGGGGATAGTAGTAAAGGCGTACTCGGCGACGGTGAAGAGTTGACCGGTTGTCTGTTTCAGCTCTTTGATCAATGGACCGTGCAACCAAAGGCATTCACCCTGGGTGGAGATGTGACCCCCAGGGGTGAGGGCGTCGTGAAGGAGTTGGAAATACGGCTTTTGGAAGAGGGAAGCGGCGGGACCGACGGGGTCAGAGGAGTCGGTGATGATGACATCGTACGAAGAGGTGTTCTCGGCCAAGAACTTGAAGCCGTCCCCGACAAACACAACGACCTTTGGGTCAGAGAGAAGTCGAGACATATGGGGAAGGTATTTTTTAGAGACGCGAATCACAGCCTGCCGGTTAAGTCAGTATCGTATGGATCAAGAAAATAGTAGGCCTGAGACCTCATCAATGTCGCACAGGACAACCTCCTCAACGGTATCGTGCTTCAGGACCTCACGAACAACGCCACCGTCACCACCACCGATGACAAGAACCTTCTTGGGGTTTGGGTGGCTGGCGAGCGGAATGTGCGCAATCATTTCCTGGTACCTTGTACGAACCGAGATCAATTTGGACTGAAATGAAACGAAAACCCGGTACACCTACGAGAACTCATCGCGCTCGGTACACTGGATAGCCCCGTCAAGAACCAAAACGTTTCCGTATGTCTCCGACTCGAAGACGAGAACGTCCTGGTACAGACTTTTTTCGACGTGCAGGATCTTCCTGACCTGCAGGGTCATCGCCTGGCCGGGCCATTGCGACGAGATCTCACGGAACCAACCACCTGACAGAGATCAGAACGTACTTCTATGGAGATACACGACGCCCCGCACCTTGAATGGAGGGATGGGTCAGGACCGACATGATTTTTTCCTAGGATCGAGAAGAGGAACTGATCTGGAGTGGATCGAAATCTTCTCCAGATAAGGGCCGACCGGATCTGGGACCCGTTTCTCACAATCGCTCATCATCTCACCCGTCACGACCATGCACCCCAGGAACCCGTATGGTGAACCTCCGGACTTCTTGGCCCTTGCGGAAAGTCATCCGCCTCTTCTTCCTTAGTGAGTTCAGGACATCCCTTGTCATTAGATAGGACGCTCACCGGCTCCAGCATCCTTCAGAACGCGAATGGCCCAACGATCAATTTCAAGTCGGAAGAAGCTCTGAGGTATCGCTCCCGCAGAACCATTGTGTCACTCTCTAACCCATATCGTTGGTAGTGCAGACGCCTTACCCAGGCGTTACTCCAGAAAGACTTCTCGCTGAGCGTGCAACTCCCCATTGATCGGTTATGCCCACCAGTACCCAACAGGTTGAACTACATCCTGTGGATCCAGGATATTCTCGATCCATTTCATTCCGGACCTGTGGCTGCGGTGAAGGGGGTTGATATGTAACTTCGTCCCTAACTCCCGGAGGCAGACACTGATGCACTAACACAGTGGAACGGGGGCATCGTGTATCTACCCACTCCTGGGATGCCGGGTTTCTCCATCGTGGAACTTTATTGCAACAGGTTGGGCTATAACGAAGAACTCGGGTTCTAGTTCTGATGGTTTTGCCCTTCAGAGATCGACTCATCTTCTTATGAATGTGCGAGTGCTAACATCGCCTCCAACGAACTCCAATCGCGGATCTGCATCCACAAAGCACAACCACACGAACCAATCCTATCTCCCTTACTCGGCCCTGATACATTCGATTTCACGATGTGCAACCCCCCTTTCTACTCGAGCCGAGAGGAAATCGAAAAGAGTACCACCGAGAAGGAATTCTCACCATTCGCCGTTTGCACAGGCGCAGATACAGAAATGATCACACCAGGCGGAGAGTCCGCGTTTGTTCGGCAGATCGTCGCAGAAAGTCTGATATATAGGGCGAAATGCAGGTGCGTCTTGGTATCCGGTGACTTTGTTTTTGGGGGTGCCAACGGGTATCTGGACGGCAGATGGTTCACCTCCATGGTCGGGAAGCTTTCTTCCCTTACAGATGTCGTCAACTCGCTAAGAGAAAACGGGGTGCGTGGACGCCGGTTCTCGTCGATTTGATTCGTCTAATGACAGCACAGGTTGAAAACTACGCCATCACAGAATTCGTACAAGGCCAAACACGAAGATGGGCAATCGGGTGGTCCTTCGGAGATGAGAGATTACCAGACGTGAGCCGTTTCACCTCCGCACTCTTGCACAATCCACTGATTACGGGACCAGAGTGTATCGCGAATTTCTAACCAGTCACTTCACGGTCTCGTGCCCCCTCACAACACCATTCGTCAACCGTTCACCTCAGTGGACGGAACGGTCGCATTCCAGAAACTCAAACAAACCCTTTCAACAACCGAGGGAGTAGCCGTAATCCAAGAATACTCCATTCCCGATGGGATGACGATAATGCTCACGGCCACCGGGAACACATGGTCCAGAGCTGCCAGGCGAAAGAAGCTCAATACACCATCGAGGGGAATGCCTGAAGGAATACCCTTGTCTACCGTGGCACTCGTGTGTCAAATCACCCTCTCCCACAATCAGCTCGAGTTCAACTGGGTCCGTGGGAGAGACAGAACCCTCTTCGACAGCTTCTGCAACCACATCTCCCGCAAGGTCGTTTCGAATTCAAGTTCGTAGTATTCATTTATTGCGTGGTAGTAGCTAGCGTGCGAAAAGAGCGACGTGTAATAAAACGTTGACAATGGGGCGTAGTAGAGCGTCAGAGCGTCAGAGAGGGATGGGAGGGGATACATCACAGGAGAGGCGCAAAGGGGACATAACACAGTGTGAAAGCAAAAAGCATTAGAGCATGAGGGACAGCAGGGCGAGCATCAACATCAGACATCGACTGTACGTGGGTGGGTAAGCCAAATCCTTAACGTGAAAAAGGTCATATGGAACATTGCGAAAAAGGAAAGGAAGGGAAAGAAAGGCGAAGAACGCAAGGGTAATAAAAGAGTGAATTGAAAGAGGGGACAGAAGAATAGAGTGTCGTAACATTACCTAACCCCTGATGCTCTCCAGCATATTGAGCAACGTCCTGACCTCCGCGACGCACTCTGTACATCTCAGGAGGACCTCTCGCGCACTGTCGAGGAGTGGCTTGATGTTCTCTGGGGTCATCGCGAGCTTTGGGTCCGGCAACCCATCTACCCATTGCGGAGGAGTGGACCGAATGGATCCAGTGTTTCCCCCACGTTGGACAGGAGGAACACCTGATAAACGTTTACCGTTCGTCCGGGTGGGTTGCTGTTGTTGTGGTTGCGGTTGTTGCGGTTGCTTCGTATCAGATAGGTGACGTTTGAGACTCGGACTAGGAGAGAGCCCAAACAGCCGAGAGGGTTGTTTCGTCGGACCACGTTTCACAGGGGTGTTACCCTCTGCGATCTCTTCGACGTTGGAAAGCTTCGTGCCTCTCGACCAGGTTCCCTCCCAGATCGAGCTTCGCGAGGCTTCCGGTCCGGGTGGTCCTCCACGTCGAGAGGGTTCTGGGAGGTTCTCCTGGAATGTTATGTTCGGCGACTTCTCCGGTTGCCCTTGATTCGCACGTTTAGCCCGAAGTGTCGAAGATGCGTCAGTCCCACCGGAAGTTGACCTTGCTGAACGGGGAGAATGGAAATCCAGATCGGACACCGAGTCATCCACGCGATCCCAGTCCTCGTCTTCCATCGTGGCTTGGCTCCCAGTCCCACTACTACTCGGAGCCTTAGGTCGGTTCCGAACAGACGAGCGATCAGTTGAGTTTCCAGAATTCGCGTTCGATTTACTCTTGTGCGCGAACCGGAATATCGACGCGAGAGATGGACGACGAGGCGACTTGTGCACACCCGAGTTAACGGTATTGTAAGGAGACCTAGGGTCTCGGCGGCTGTGTGGGGCGGGGGACTCGCGACCCAAATCGGAACCCTGAGGTCCGGTACTCGTCTTCGCTCGTCGTCGAGGAGGTCGATCTGCCAATCCAACGGAAGACTCCGACGAGGGCAGATGAGAAGGCTGTTGGTGCTGGTTCTGGTTGGCTTCAGTCACGCTTCGCTTGAGGCTCCTCAACATGTCTCGAACAGCGCTCATCCCCAGACGGCCAGCCCCCCGCTTCTTGATTGGGCTCCTGTCACTGGGGGTGGTTGTATGGTGACCGTGAGAAGACTCATCGTCGGGGGGAAGCGTGATTGTGCTTCCCATCGGCCCACCCCATGCCCAGTCCCGGTTGACTCGAGAGTCGAGAACCCGTAATCTCTCCAAGACGCTCTGCGGGGTATGGTCGGTATCCGGGTAACTCAGCATCTCTCGTAACAAAAGGAGCTGCCGCGAGTTTAGATCGCCGTTGCCCGATGTATTACTCCAATCACCGGAATGTCGAGGGGTAGCTGGCATCGTGCTCGACCTTGGTTCGGTTTCTGGCAGAACTGGTTTCTGTTCGTCACCGCCGAGGGTAATGGCCCGATCCCTCCCTCGCCTTCCAATGCTATTCATTACTTCTGGTGGCGCGGAGTTGGAGGTTGGGAAGACCTTCGAGGCTAAGCTCGACTTGCTCTGAACCTTGGACATCCTCGGGGGGATGGCAGATCCACCACCAAGCTCGATAAGGAGCTCCGCGCACTCCCAGGTGATGGCAAATCTGGATTGCAGTTCGGTCATGGAAGTTGTGATGGTGCGGATCTGAGCACTCGGGGGCATCGTGGTGGCATTGGACCTGGAACGCCGTCTGGGGGTGAAGAAGGCTGTGGGGGACGTTGGACGAGAAGGGAGAGCGGGCGTCATTGGTCGAGACTCGACGTGGAGGATGGCATGGATCTCCAGTATGAGTGAGCTATACGTTTCTTGGAGTTCCTTGAGTTCTGGACGGCGGTAAGGTCACTGAGGAAAAGGCTTTTCCCCGAAAGAACTCACGTTCCACATTCTTGGCGAACTCTTTGACCAAAGTGAGATCTCTCCGAAGTCCCGTCTGTGCTTGGGTGATCCTTGCAGGGATCCTAAGGTCGTTCAAAGAGTTCCGCCGGGGGACCCCCCCATCTACGTCTCCCTGGTCAGGAACGGTGAGATAAAGAAGGCGTTAATGAATAACTACCTGTCGGAGAAGTGTCTGAACGTTTCGGTGGTTGACTCGACCTCCCAAGCGAAGCAGCATGTTGGGGTGAGGTTGTCGATTTGTTGACCAACAGGTTCGCGGCCTCGGTTGACTTCCGCGAGAGCGGGAGTGTGGGAATTGTGTCAGATATCGCTGGGGGTACATCCAGGGACGGACGGGGGCGTAGTTTGGCTAGCTGTAGCTCGACAGCTGGCAATAATGTAGCTGGTTTGGATGTTGATTCCGATGGGGGTAGGGGAGGAGGAGGAGGATCGATAGGAGAAGGTGATACCAACTGTAGTGGTAACGGCAGTGCAGGTACTGTTGGCAGTTGTGCAGGACCATCTGAGGCAATGCGCCCCAAGATCCATGGAGGGCGGGAGGTGTCCATACTCGAGATAGTGTTGCTCCTCCCATGCCGATTCCCCTTCTCCTTTGGTGTTGGTGTTGTTGTGATTATGTCTTTGTCTGGCTTGGGGTGTTCTGTAGATTTACTGCCAAAAGATATTCGCTTGATGCGCCCAGTAAAGATTCTTCTACCATCCGTCCTGTCATCTTGCTCCCGTTCCTTCCCTTTGTGCCTGTCTCTGGAGACTGACCGCACCATGCGATAGGTCAAATCCTCCATGCTGGCTGAGAAACTGGTGCGCGAGGCGGCGGCGGACTTGTTCCCGCTGTTGAAAGTAGCAGTCGACGAAACGTGTCTCGGCTTCCCACATGACCCACTGCTCGAACTGGCCATCATCGAGTTTGGGCGAGTGGAAAACGGTGAGGGCGATGGTTCACGATTGGGCCTCCTTTTCTTGATATGCCTCGGTGATGGCCCTAGCCCTAACTTCTCTATGCTCTTCCCGTTCCTCAATTCATCCCGACAAACCGACCCAGGAACCCCAAGAACCCCGTTGTTATTCCCATCTGAAGGAGTGCGTTGAACGTTGGCCAATATGCTCGGAGGTCTAGGAGTTACCTCGGTATCATTCTCTCGTCTTGCGTCCTCGACGTCTTTGGGGTCTGTACTGAGCCGTTTTCGACCCGGTCTCCATTTTTTGACGGAGCCGATACGTGAGAGTAAGGGTGTCTTGTTCATATTGGTAGGAGGATTGGCATGTTGAGGGGTTTGTGGGTTGAAATCAGGAGGATATGACTCGGAAGGCTCTGGAGTGCTGGCGCGCTCATGGGTTTCGGGCGGCGTGGGGGACGATCGGTCCTCGAGCTCCATCACGGTCCCGCCCATCGGTGGTGGTCGCGACTTTTTCCGTAAACGTCTCCTTTCACGAGTCGGAGTACTTGCTGGAAGGGCCACGAACCTACGGGCAGATGTTGATGCACCAGTGGGCCTGAGAGCCGCAAGGGATGTAACTGAGTAGCCGGCAGAGGATTCCGGTCGTCCGATAGTTGTGGGCAATGAAAATATCGAGTCCGCGGGCGAAAACTGAGGTTCATGCATGCGCAAGTCATCTGGGAGAGGCGGAACGGGAGGAGGTGGGGTCGCGTGTAGGGGTTGGAAGTGTCGCATATGGGCGGTTACCGTCCTATCCTCCTTGTCGGCCTGGTCCTCGTCCGAAGAGTGCCCAAACTCGTCGTCCCAGTTCTCCGTGTGCGGGTCGTTGACAGCGAATTCTTCGTCCCAGTTTTCTACGCGGGATGGGGCGGTACTGGGTCGGGGAGGGTGAAAGGTAGGTTGATCATTATCTTCGAAATCGTCGTCCCAGTTCTCGGTAGGAGCGCCCTTGGAAGGGGTAACATGAACACCGGTGCGTTGTTTCTTGATAGAACGAGGGGAAGTCCGCGTTTGATCAACGAAGTCATCGTCCCAGTTCTCGGCCATATTGCTTTGTTTGAGAACGCGTTTGGGAGACGACACTCGCGAATTGGCACGGTGGAAGTCGAAATCCTCGTCCCAATTCTCGGGGTTGCCGGCTGTGGAAGTATCAGTGAGGAAAACGTGAGGGAAGGATTCGAGCTCGGTAACGAACCAGCAAGTGTTTGGACCGCTGCTGCCATCTGTGCAGGTGAGCACACGCTAGAGACACCCTGTGGTCGCCCTAGCGTGGAGGTAGTCTATGCTTGTTTCGCTGGCCGTCGTGGGGGGAGATGGATGGGTTTGAACAAGAGCAACGGTGTTCTGAAACGGACTTTACGCGACGATCACTGTCGCTGTCACCGCAGCCAGTGTGAACAAAGTTGGGCGGATATCCACACGTCTCTCAAATCCTGGCAACTGCCCCCGCTTTAGCTCAAACAATGACTCGCGGGAGTATACAGAGACAATCACATTTCGACTCAGAAGCGACAACGGTAACGACGAGCCGCCCAGGTGGTATTGAAAAACCTGGTTCCTTTTTCAAATCCCAACCCATCGCCCGCTCACGTAAAAGCCCCGACCTGCCGATATACCCTGTACTTCACACTGCAAAATCGTCGGCCACCTCCCGGGAAGATTGGCCCTGCAGTTGAAGCGAGTAGGTACACCGAACTTCGCGCCGACCAGTGAACCATCGGAACATGTAAGCAAGGTGATAAATCTAATCACGATCATGAAGATCCAACGCTCATCGCCTCTGGATGCCCCTGGTCGTTGTAAGGCCATCGCAGTGACGATCCTGAAATCTTGGATGACGGCTCAACAAATTGCGTTTGCTGTGGGTTCGGGCGGGATACCCCAACCACTCCCTGGGCGGCACACGACGGGAGAGTATTTCTTGTACAGATGGGCCTTCGCTATGTGGGGCGAAGGCTTCGCACTTCTCTTGGCTACCATCCAATTTGAGGGGCATCCCACCAATATCGAGCACCACCCACTTGGGACTTAAACCCGCCAGGACCTCTGCAACGGGCCTTAACTGGGATCCTTTGGTGCTGACGAAACCGAGTCCACCTCTTATTCCACCCAAATCATCTAACGAAGGCCGACCCGAGAGGATGAGCGGTCCGCACATTCGGGTCCATGGAAGTCGCATCCACAAAGCGCTGATCTTTCCTGTTTCCATGTTTCGAAAGGTTCTTCCCTGGTAGCTTCGATAAGATAACACCGATAACGGCCACGGGTCCTAACGTTACTCCGGTTGTCATATCCCGAACACGGCAACCGCTGGGATTTGTCGTGGGTGTTCGATAGGATGAACGGTAAATCCAGGTTGATATGCTCACCATTTGTCCCGCTGAATGCGAACCTCTTGACTTATTTCAGCGACTCGAACGGCTGGACGTCAACAACGTCGCCTTCTGAAGGAATTCCATCCAGTTCCGAGGCACTTCGGTTCTCTAGACCGGGTCCTCATCGTTCGGTCGTCACCCAATGTTTCCCTGCGATCCCCCACCAAAGGCGATGGTCATCAGTGGTCATCCCGTATTATCTGTGTATTATCTGAGACTGCTCCCAGCAGCAGACGGACTGGGTATGGTCGAAAGACCGGCCCTAGGAAGCGGTACCAGACGTGACCATACATACACATGGAGACAATTTATTCTGCTCGGCCTAGCCACAAATAAAAGCACCGTCAACGACGAGAGTAGGCTCTCCCATAATACACGAGGTGGAATAACCCAAGTGCAGACAAAACGGCAGGGATAGGGCCCATTCGGGCACGAGGTAAACTGGACCCGAGCAGCACAACGGTCGACACTGGGGGGATTGTAAATCACCAAACGCGATTGCATGCGGATGGATTACGTACCAAGGGCGACTCTCAGCCCTGACAGCCCCCTTGGGTCCTTCCGGAGCAAACTTGCGCTGTAAATGTACAGCAGACCGACCCTATACGGACGTTAATGACTGTGCGAGCGATAGACACCCGCCCCGAGGACGATACTGACAGTGTACCACCGAGGAGGGATGGGAGTGACCCCTTGCGAGCGTACCCGATTGAACCGCCAACAATCGAGAGGATCCCAGTGATGAATGCAGGGTGTTCGGACTATCAAATCGTGCGATTAGCCAGCCGTCCTTGTATCTCCTCTAGAAGGGGTCGGTGACAGACCATCGTGGAGGTGGACGCAGAGTGTGAGGAGACTGCGTCAGCGCTCGATTGCACAACCACCGCGTCATAGCGTGTCTTCTCCTTCGTGAAGGTGACCCTTGCTACGTGTACATCGAGATATGCTCGCGTTTATACATATACTGTAGTACTGTACATTGCATTCTGGTTGAGGAACGGGATCATGTGAAATCATCTGATCAACCAGTGGATCCCGCCTACACCTGGTCCATGTAGGCCAGCCCGTAGTACAAGATTGTAGAAGCGGAAGTTAAACTCAAAATCTTGGGAACGGGACCCTTGAAGAACCTCGGTGCACTGGACAACAGGAGAAGAACAGAAGAGCCTGGCCAGGAGTCAGCTGCACGAAAACGATCCACCGGATTGGTCGACATACCCAATGCAGCCTCGATTCCATAAGGCCGACCGTCTCGTAGAGCGATACCGCTCCAGATGTACAACCCACCGACCCTAACGAATTGATTGAGAACCGTGAACTGCTGGTCGTAGATGAGCCACGTACGATGCACCACCGACGAGTGAGGGTACAGAACCCTTCCTGGCGAAGCCGATGACTCCGCCGATCAACGAGAGCACACCCGTAGTCAAGGCAGGAATTTCAGACTGAAAGAGGGTTAGGGGGGCTCAAGGAGATTCGGAACGACTGCAGACAGCTCACCATGGTTATTGCGGAGGATGATGTGGGATGGTGGTTAATTCGAAGCCGGACTTGAATGGAAGAATACGGGCCGCTCCTGGCTCGACTTTTTGATGATCTCCGCCATGCCAACACCGACAAAAGTACGGCTCGTCAGCCGTAATTGGGGGATTTCGCACTCGGCCCGCAGGCGCATATCCACGTCGCGGCCGCCGCAACCCCCAGCTTTTGTTTTTGACATCGTAAGTATTCTAAACACTTCAACAGTTGAGGTGGCTGACACTCTGGGAAGGATGGCGTTTTGCTCCGAGGCGAGACAGTTCTAGAGCCGACGAAGAACGCGTTTAGGATCCTTCACGGTGACAATCCGTTCAACAGGTGGTTTGGCACGTAACTTGAACGCGGCATAACGTGCTCACGTCGTATTGCGCGCAGGAAGATCCCGTATATTTTTGTAAGCAAGAGATGGTTCTGATGGCCTGACGCCCGCTCAGAGAGAATGACGCCCAAAATTTCAGCTGACCAACGGAGGTGGTGTCAGCGAAGAGGCTCGTTGTATAAACCTCTCCAAACAACTTGGCTTCGACGTGAGTCCGACAGGAAACCATTCGCGCACGGGTACCCACTCGAGAGGAAGGTTCCGATAAATAGGTACATCCAATCCCACACCATACTCAAATCGATTGCGCACCGCTTCGACGATAAGCATGTGCTTGTGCTCGGCGGTAGGGGTAATACTCTCAAGAGCGTTGCCCACAGGTAGGTTGGTTAAGGTGTTCATCGTGAATGGGCGGGTTAACGAGGCCTAGTTACGGATTCCGGAACGTTTATACCCCTCTCGACATCCTTGCTTGGAACCATGCGTAAGCAGATTCGTATCAAACCACGAGGTTGTACTGACGAATGCGTAGGATCTATCCGTTCTACGAGCTCACCGAGCGAGAAAAGTTAGCACATGTGAGTACATGGGGGACTACCCTGCCCCAGCGTTTCACTAAACGCCCGCGACGACTCAGCGGACCCATCAAGATCTTTCCAAGGTCAAGTTCCACGCCATTCTGGTCTTTCACGACCCACGAAATTGGGGGTTAGACATCCAGGTCATGTGTGACATTCTCCGCGGGAACGGCTTCCTGGCGGAGCCCACGTCACATTTATCCGCTAACGATGTTGAGGTGGTCTTCTGCAACCCTGACTTATTGTGGAAAAATGAATGGGAAGGTCCAAGGCTTGGCCAAGGCGGATTTAGGAAAGCCTGGGAGGGCGTCTGGTCGGTGGGTCACGTTGGTCCTCCGCCACCTGTAGTAATGGCAAACCTCCTTCGATAGCACGTCAAGATGGACCAGAAGGATCCAGTAATAACCCAGTTTGGAAAACCAACAAAAGAGACCTACCACTTCGCAACAGGGGTGTTACAGGAAGTCAGCGATGAGTTTGACGTCGAGCTAAGGGTCGGATCAAGCGATGGCGTTGAAAAGCTTGGAAGGCCGTCTAACATGTGCGTGCGCTTAACCCTGCCCCTGATCCACGCTGACGGATTGACAGTTACATGATTGGAGGTACGTGTCGATATTGTCTGCTTGTGACCTTCTGGCTCACTAAATTATCGCCTGTGACACCCAGACAACCCCGAGTCTGGTAAGCACACAACCGCATACCTCTGGGTCAGCCTAGCTCAGAGGAATCCGTCACGTCAGACATTGCAGGGGCCAATCTAGCACGGTGGAATTCGATTCTGGTCCACACTGGGGTATACGACCCTCGGCACCGATCGTCGTTACCCCAGTCGAAGACGCCGACCTTCGAGGCAAAAGACGTGGAAGAAGCGGTAAGGTTTGCGATTGATGAACAAATGAGATTTACTCGATAGACAACATGGGGGTACGTGTACCAGATACGACTCTTCAATGTCACCCTCTGACCTATTTATACAGCGGTATACCAATTCACATGACTCGATTGCTCGTGAACTTGAGGGCTTCTGAGAATACCGCACCCCTCTGCGCGGCGTCGGAGAGGTCGGCGGATTTACTGCTAGCGAGTCCTACCGCGTCCTCGCCGAGGGGAAGCCTCAAGGGAGGGTTCGGGTCGCGTGAGACTTGGAAGTACACAATTTCGGAGAGCTTCTGGGGATCGTTGTCCGTGGTGATCACCGGGAGGAAATCCCGCAGCTGTTTGGATGCGAGGCAAGCGTCCGAGTAAGCTGGGTGAGGTGTCAGGACCTTGAGGTTTTCCTTGATGGCCTTGGTTCGGAAACTCCCCGGCTCGATTATTGTGATCTGTTCCGAAGCTTAGCCGGAGAGTTACAAGACGAATGTCTGACACCATACCTTGATACCCCAAGATGGGTGGAGTTCCATACTTAGGGCCTCGGTAACACCTTCCAACGCTGTAAGGATGGTCAACAAGAGGAACTTGGTATTGGCATAAGCGAGCCTGACCATGTTTAGTCGCGGCGTAGAACCCCGTTCCAGCCATCGCCTTAAGGCCGACCAAGGACGTGATAACGAAGAGGTGGCCACCCCGAGGCTCGTTTACCTCCCTAAACACTCGCACAGCTTCATTCGAAATCCGTGTAGCCCCCCAGAAGTTGACCTCGAACATAGCTCTCGCCACTTCTTCCGGTGTGCCTTCCACCTCCCCAATCAATCCATGTCCAGCGAGGTTGTAAACGAAGTCGATACGACCGTACTTGTCCGTGGCGGCTTGGAAAGCACTCCTGATCTGTCCGATGTTGGTTACGTCCAATGGTAACAAGAGGAGTTGATTCTCGTCGTATTCCTGTTTGAGGTCATCTAACGCGGAGGGGGTTCGTAGGGTTGCCACAGCGATATCGCCCCCTTTCAGGATAAGTTCGACTAACGAGCGACCGAGCCCCGCAGACGCAGCGGTCACTGGGATGAGATGAACGTGAGACCGGTCAATGTAATCAGGCCAGACAGCAATGGGCACTGACCGAACCAAACTCTTGGGATGTTGCTCATCGCTTCGTTCGAGACACCAGAAGGCGGAGGGATGCAGATACGTAGAGCGTCGCTCGGGAGTTTAACCCAGGAGTTCCTCTCTTTATAAAAAATTCTCGAACAATCAATCCGAGAGTGTCTTAGCAAACCGATGGACGGGTTTGACAGGGAGGCGCCGATCGTCTCGGATACAAACCGGCTGTATGATCAACTGCGGTTGGCTTTGTGGGACGAGTAGGTTCGCCAGGAGCGCAAACGTAGGTTTACTTTTGGTCGCTGTCCAGTAGAGAACCCCCCTCCAGATAGACCAGCAGGGAGGCGACACTATGTTCTCTGGCTCCGACGCGGTGTGCCCGCTTTTCCACACCCGCTTACGCACTCAGGGCCCTCGACTATCACGACCATATACATGAATCAGTGATCGGGAAGGTACCGGGAACTGGTGATCGGCGTCAATGTCTATCGTCGGAGGAGGTTCGGGGAAGCCGCATGGTGAGATTATCGCTCCTTTGTGAAACCTCGGTTTCACACGCGTTCCTGGCATCCGAATCTCGTGAGTAGCCTAGTCCCATTTGTTCGTTGCTCTGTCACCTCTGAGCCCAGTTTCTATCTCCTCCGCACACCCTCTCTCGCCACATGCATCCGATCACCTGTTCAGCGTGTTCAGTCGTACCAAAACAGGCTAGTTGTACCCAAAATCGCGGATAAGACCCGCCTTCCTGGGCGGCTCCTTCATGCTTCGCGTCCGAGCGAACAGGCGCTCGGTTCCACCCCAGCGGCTGATTTGTGTGACGTTCTGCGTGGGGTGTACCCCGAATCGATGTTGGATCATGGCGTGAATGTCAGAGTAGATCCGCCCAGGGTCAGGCGATGACGCCAGAAAGCTTCCTGTACTGAATAGGTTCCTATCGTTTGCCGAATAGCTGCTCGGTACATCATCGGTGGATCCGACTCCGAGACAGAAGTCTAAAGAAAGACGATTTGAGGTCGTGGGAAAATGGATATACAGCATACCCGGCCGCTGCCGCGAAAAAGCCACTTGAGGTTCAACACCATCCCACTCATCATCTCATACGGATTCGACACCTAGGTCGCTAGTCTTTCAAATTTCAGCAATGAATCGTTGTTTCACCCTCTACTGCGCGAAGTTGTGTGTCCCAAATAGGCTTACGACCTCCCCACGCCCACCGATTCGATTTTCATCAATCTGGGCCTGACGCTTCCCGTGCCGTTCCCCACTTGCGATTTGTCGCTCTACTCCTGAGGTTTTGTCGAGAAAGGTATTCGAGGGGGCGGTACATATGGTTCATTTAGGGCCGAGATGTCGGGTTCATGTGGCGGTGTCGGGGTATCTTACCTGATAGCGTTGGAGGTGCGTGTCCACCCCTTGTTTCTTTACTTTCCAACAAACGCTGATTCACCTTCAAATAGAACGCTGAACCCCATATTTGTGTGGCAACATGCACCCCCCAAGCACCCGCCCCCCTTGAAGCCCTCACACGCGATGAGTTCACCCAGGACAACAAACCCCCTTTCAGCGGTCACAGCTTCCCAAGCACTCCCCCAACGCCCTCAACATGGGAACCATGAAGCCAAAAACCCCTTCTCTCGGTTCCCTGCGTTTATTTGCTTCGCGCCTTCATGAGATCATCCTGACAGACGGGCTTCGAGGACCGCGCACGTCCAAATCCGGAAACAGTATCCATATATGGCAACTCGGGGCAACGGTGGAATCCTCCAGCCGTGACTCCACTTGGTTGCCCCTCACCCAGCCAGCGACGAACCCAAGCACAACTCTTCCAGCAACACTCATCCATCTATTTCTCGAGATATTCTCTCAACTGTACTCCTTATTAATTTTGGGCTTGCATTAACTTGCAAGGATCCATCTATCTGCCACCTATCCCTCGGTTATCTTTGGTCATTCTTGGTTCTCCCTCATATCTCATCATAACTCAGCCCTACCGCAACACTTTAATGCCTGCTAGCAGCCAACAGAATGAGAATCACGTACAGAAGCAATCGTTCATCTCCGACGCCGCATATTCGCCTTCCACCTCCCCCTCTCCTTTCGCCACTGGTCTCGACCACTCTCCCGTTCTCTCAGCATTCAACTCCCCGACTCTGATGACTCGCTACATTTCGGACACTGAGCAAGAGGACGCGAAAGAGACGAGAGGGAAGGTTCAAGAGGACCTCGAGTCCAGCACTTGCGCGCCACTACAGCCCTTGTCTATCCAAACTTCCACTCCCTTACATCCCATGCCAGAACCCGCCACTATCGCCACACCGACCGGTCACACTAGGGCACCCGTTTTAGCCCGGTGAGTTTCTCTTCGGAAATTCTCTCTCCGTCCTCCCCTTCTGTGGCGTAACAAACACGGGGTTATGTTGTACGTACTACGTGGACCACCGCAGGCCAACCCTAAGAGGGACCTTACCGCACCTTGCACATTATTTCGCCCCCTTATCTGGGGTTACCCCAGTTACCTCGTGGTGTGCGCACCCGATCACTACCCGGGCCCCAGTTTGATAGGGATCGCCAGCATAGGATATGGCTGCTTGCCGTGCCTCGTTCCGGGTCACCTGTTGGACAATGTGGTCCTAGGGTCCAAGGACGCCTTTTGGCTCCGTTTGGCTCGGCGATTGGCTCTCTTTCCAACGACGATCTTCCCTATCACCCATCTTCTGTGACCCGACCTTCTGACCTTTGGTTTGCGATATCAGGGAACCAACTACCTTAGAAAGTTTCTCGCGCGCAATTCGGAACTATGTCCCAAATTCCATTTCAATCCCTGGTTCTTCTCCAACCCCACCTCTCGTCTCCCGCCCAATCTCCGTGGGGAGGATGACGAACTATTCCCAAGGAACTGCGATCTCTCGGATCAACAGCAACAGGTCTGATTCGTCTCCTCGGCGACACAGTGCTGTCGATCTGGACAATGATCTCCTTGGAACGTCCCCCCAGAGCCCTCACTCGCCCAGTGATGGGTTAACGACCTACCCTGGTGCTGGATCCGAGGCGGATGACCAAATCATATGGTCAGGGTGGGACTCACTAGGTTCCGGATCTACATTCCAGTGAGCTGGCTTCGCTCTCTGACTGGATGTCCAAATTTGATTACATTTTGCCATCAGGCGCTTGCTCTTGTTGGGATACAGACGGGGTTTCCAGGTCTGGGACTGCACTAACCTTGGTACCATCTCCGAACTTGTGAACGTCACTGATCCCGAGGAATGGGGCGCAGTCACGCATGCTGCTCTGTTACCCGCCCCTCGCCAGGAGCTGGAGGCAGGGAAGGCGCCCTCGAGACCGTATCTCGGCGTTGTGTGAGCACCTCCTTCTATTTTATACCAGGCACGTGTCTGACCCTTAACAGGTCCATCTCAGAAGAATCTCATTTGCTTATCTATTCTCTCAGAATCCACGAAATCATCAAGAAACTTGCATTCCCAGGGCTGGTATCCTTCGCTGCCACTGACAGGTTTATCGTTGTCGTAAGTTTATCTTACCGATCAACGTCGCCTGAGCGTTTACCCCCTCCTAGAGAACATCCGCCCCTGCATTACACATCATTTCATCTTCGAACTTTGTACCATTATTCACCGTTCCACCTACTTCCCTTGTCTCTTTTTTGCATCCTCCACCAACATCATACAGCAACAACAATAACGACAACAGATTCAACAATACCCCTGTAGCAACACATTCTTTAGACAACCCCGGAGATGTGGTTCCCACAGCTAAACCCCTGCCGGTCTTCGCTCTATCCGGACGTCTCCTCGCATTCGCATCTCCCAATTCGCCAACCGACCCCTCGTCTGGGTTGGACCCCCACTCTGTTCATACTGCCGGCGCTCACCGACCGCCAGTCACCCCAGGAGATGTTGGACAGGCTGCGCTCAAAGTCGGAGGGACCGTCCTTACTGGGATGAAGACACTTGGGGGCCTCGCTTTCAATGTAGCCAAGAACAAGGCCTTCGGCGATTCAACACCTTCCCAGGGCCCCAATTCGCAAACGTCATCCACCGATAGACGCTCTGGGAGTGGAGTCTCTGCCTTGTTCAAGCCAACGCAGGATATTCGCCGCCAACGATCAGCGTCTCCTACCGAGGCGACTGAAGCAACAACGATGTTCCAATCCGTTCTCACCGCATTACCATCTCTCCCTGGGTCTTCGGGATCCACCTCTGGGCACATTACCATTCTCGACCTTCTTCCCCTCCTCACGCAAACTAAGCGGGCCGCAGAACCGGAGGTGGTGACAGAAATTGTCGTACCACGAAGCAAACCAATTTCCAAATTGTCTTTCTCGAAGGACGGGATGCAGCTTGCCGTGTCTTCGAAGGACGGTCATACTACGAGAGTCTATGACATCCACCCAACCTCGAAGGTTGTTCGGCGGGTCCTAACCGGGCCGCGGGGGGGTCCAGATTCGGGATACGCGGATGATTTACGCAGCCTGATCCACGCCGGCCTCCATACCGGGCGAGTTGCTCCGGTTCACGTGTATGACTTGCAGAGAGGAAGAACGAATGCGGTCATCGAGAATATCTCATGGAACAATGATATGAGATGGGTGGCTATTGGTAGCAGGAAACGGACGGTACACGTGTTCCCCATAAACCCATACGGCGGTAGACCAGATGATGCCAGTCACTTGGAGGGACACGTGAAGAACGCGACCGAGCTCGTAAGTCCCCTGAAGAGACTCTAGCATGTGGCTGTACACTCATGTGTTCTTCTAGCCGCTGCATCCCACCGAGATCAAGCCCCTGGCGCGATTATACGAGTTCAGGAACCCTCCCGCCAATCTTCCGCTGGCTCCAATTTCATTTACTTTTATCGAGTCTACCGAATCGACCATGCCCACGAGCCTCCTACCGCCGGCTACCCCTCACGGTAACTTACTGTCCTCAACACCTCCCATCACTTCACTTCACTCCTCCCCCTCATCCCACACCAAACCGTTGTCGCCAACGCGTCTTCAGAGGCCGAAGAACTTCCAGGATGTCCTCTGCTTCGATCCAACAAGCGGCGTCCTCTCACTTCGACGTATCTGGGTTGATCGACCGGCTAGCGACAGAACTCTCCAGGTGGCGAACGCGATTCCGACACTCGGTGGAACCAGCATTTCCCTTCCTGGAACGGGCATATCTCTCGCGTCCATGAGTGTCTCTCCTCCCCACCAAGCAGAACCAACAGTCCGAAGGGGTAGTTCGGCATCGGCATCTGGAACCACGCAGGAACAATCCGCCAATCTCGTGGGAAGAGATAGTATATTTGCAACCTGGAACTTGCGACGGAGCAGTGAATGGCCGCCTGTCAAACAAACCGTGGGGGATATCGTCAATATCGGGCGCAACGTCGTTGGCAAATCCAAGTGGGTGCCCCCGATATCGTCTGCCGACGGATCACTGAGGGATTTGTATAGCAATTGGCTTTCAGAAGCCGAATTGACAACCACCTCACGAACACAGCCCCTGCGCACCCGCTCGATATATCTTCACCACCAATTCGGTTTCTACGCTTTCGGAGAAGACTATCATGCGTTGGTTCGGAGCTACCGATTCGACTTTACTACCAGGAAACTGGAGGTACGGAAGGCTGTCCAGATTAGTGCCTACTCTGGCGGGGACGAAGGGACATTTGGTGGAGCTTTGCCGATGGACATCCGTCAACTGTCATCATCTTTCGATGAACCCTTGGCATCCGCGATGTCACTCCAATTGGGCGGATTTACGGGAGCATCTCCGAAGGTACTTCCCATGCTTCCAAATGGGGTACCAAATCCTCGCTTGAGAGACTCTATCCCAATCCGGAGTGTCGCAGCCGGGATTACGGATGGTGTCTCCGAAGGATTTGGGAGGTTACGGAGGGAGATCAACAAGGCGAAGTCGCCAAAGTTAAGGCCAAGGCGATCTTTTGGATCTAGCATGACTTCACCGACCTGGGCGCCGATTGAATTTGATGAGGAAGACGAGGACTTTTTGTTACCCAACGAGGATGCAGCCCAGGAACCCGAGCCTGTAGCCGAGGGCGGCGCCACATCTCGGAGTACTTCCAGGGATGGGGCCTCCATTCTAACCCCATTGTCAACCCAGCCGGACTTTTTTGACTCGTTGGACAACGACTATGGTGGTCATGAGAACTTTGAAGATGAGCGAGGTTGGAGTCAGGAAGACAGACAGGCTGTCGAAGACGCTGAAAGGTTCCTTGACATTTCGGCGGCTGGGTTGATGGACGAGGAGTCCGGAATGCTCCCAGAGTTGGAGAAGGGATTCAAGAGCAGGAAGAGGAGAGGGAAGAAGTAGGCATAACAACAGTGACGTATGGGTTCTGCTTCATGAAATGAGAGCGATTTTGCAATGGTTTGAGTCCCAGGATGGATCCACATCTTGTTTAGACGTGATGCCGCTTCCGCAAGTCGCCCTCCATGGTCCCGCCGTTTCCATCGTCCAATTCGATCAGATGCATCAGTTGCCGATCCCGTGGACAAAGCCGGTTCGGCACTTCCATTCAGAGACAACTGCCAGTTAGACCCTCACGCTAGGCCCAAAGCCACGGCAATGCGTAGTTCCTCCAAACAAGAACTGTGACGCCGTACAGTGACACCGGGTGCAATATCTGGGATTAGTCCCTATCAAACGGGGAAGATTTGTCAAGTCGGAATCGGAACCAAGCACCCCTCAACAGACGCGTTCCCGGCTTGGGCTGAGCTCTTGTCTTCTCTGTATAGTCCCCGTGGTGGAGTGACATGTAATGGAGACCTCGACCACTGGTCGGCCCAACTCTTCTCTTCTCTTCTGCTCTCTCTCTGCTCGCTGGTTCCACCGTTCCATCAAGCCTACTGATGGCTCGATACGATCCTGTGAAGGAATGTGCGCAGGATCGCACAGGGTACGCTTCCCTCCCCTATCTTTCTGCGCGCTCGAGTGCTCAGAGAGCCACGCGGTACAGCCAAAGGATCAGTAGAGGTGGTTCCGCCACTGGGGTTGGAGATGCAGACATAACTTATCCAGTCGCTCTTCGCGACTCGCTCCCGGTCGATGAACGGTGCGTCGTGCAGTAGTCGGTGGTTTTCGCGAGCTCAATCAAATTCTTCAGATCCTGGCCCACCGGTCATCAGGCTGACGATCCCTTCAGCATGAACAGCTCCCCAGGTCACTTCGTTTCAACCCCTTCGCCACTGTTTCCGGGCAGGGATCTTCATCACCAGTCATACACTCCTTACCCTGTTCCGTCTACGTACGGTTTCAACATATTTCTGCTGGTGATGGGACTGCTAAGCTCTATTGGGTTCTCAACAGTTCGACCCCCGTCCCTTCCTTTACCCTCTCAGAAAGTCGTCGAGGGGGACTGTCCACGCAAAGGTTGCCTACGCAGAGGTCGGTCCGATATGCCACATCTGACTTGGATTCCAATTCATGTACTATTCAGTCACTACCCCGGTGGTCTCGCCACCCCATTGACGGATGGACAAGAAATCCTTGGTTCATCATGGATGCCTGTCGACCTGTCTCCGCCTTCCATCCCTCATCACGTTAACTCCCTCCCCGCTCTCCCTGTCGCCTTGACGGATCCCCTGTGGCAAACCGCCAACCACCCCACGGCCGGAACCAGCACTCAAAGCACGTCTAGCTCGCCCGCTCATTCACCGTTCCGCGACACTCCCACGCCAGTCAACCAGTCAGACGGTGGGTCGAAAGGAAAGAAGCGGTCGAGAGGGCGCTACCGTAAGGAAGACCCCGCGGATAGGTACTTACGTGAGAACATGGAAGTTGGCAATCGTCTCTGGACTTGCATGTGGGTGGAACCTTCTCACGGCATGCCAGATCCCCCGGCGGTCCAGAACATCTGCGGACACCAGGCACCGAAGTCGAACGCCCGGCAGCATGTCAAAAGTCGCCATCTCAAGCTACGGTACGTCAACTTACTCTCGCTCCTTCTCGCCCAGTCGAAGAACCTAAATTCACGTGCCGTTGGTCCGTCCTACAAATAGGCCATACACCTGCCCCGAATGTGGTCGAACTTGGCGCGACCAAGGCGCACGGTACAACCACAGAGTCCGTGAACATGGTTATGTACCGAAAAAACCCAAAAAGTGGCTTGACGACGACGCCACTCTGGAAGGCGGTACTTCTTCGGATAACTCCCATCTGAATGTGTCATTCGTTATGGAATCAGTAGGTCAATGATTCCATGACTCTCCACGATCTACACTACGGCAATTAAAACAGGACCCTCGGCGAACCTGCTTCGGGGGCGGCTCATTTTTTATTCCTGCGAAGTTCCGCTCGTCTGTGTCATTCTCTACGATCTTCAGACCCTTTGGATCGGTGACAAGGCGTGCCTACAGCTCTAGCGGAGTTGCGTATATTATATCGTGTGTTGATTCGGACAATGCGTGGGCGGGACTAAAGTTAATATCAAAATCTGCCACTACCGACCTCCGTCCTGCTTGTTTAAATTTTAAGGGTTGGGTCGTTCTCGGCCCTGTTCCGGCTGTGGGTGTGATTTTGACCATGTGCACCCTCGGTTATTTTCACCCTTACGGCAGGGGGAGAAATTACGGCCAAGCAGGAGTCAATTTTACTTCAATGGGTGAAGGAAGAACCTTTGCGTGTTTCACTTCCACCACCTTCGGTCTTTACGTGTAGAGCTCGGCCCTGGTGCACGCTTGTCCCGCCAACGAGTTACTTAGTGAGGCTCAGTTTTGAAGGAAACCAAATCGCCGAGACTTCACTCTCGTGATATGTACGTGATGCTTCGTCGATACCAAGCTGTTATCTACCTGTTCTAGCGACACGAAAAAGCTGCAAACTGTTTACAATGAAACTGAAAACTAGTGGAAGTATCGCGGGAAGAGGTGGGAGTAGGAACAAAGTATAATAAGAATAATGAATGTTGAGGCAGGTTGGAGAACAGTTGAGTGGCGCGATACATTACAGGACATATGATACAGGATTCATACAATGTAAGAAGAAAGCTAATACGGAACAACAGAGAACAGACTGGTTGATCATAGCAGAGAGCAGACAAGAACAAGAACGGAAAGAGGAATGAAGGGGGGGAACAAGTTCGCCGATTCGAGCAAAAGTCCGCGCATCCCGGAAAGGTACAATCTTCAGCGTCCGCGCACCTTCCCACTAAGGTCATGATAATGGGATAGGCTTTGTCGTTTTCATCTCCCAGAGGCCTTCCTTCCCCTTGACCAAACCTTCAAAGATGGCCCTCCCCATCAAAAAGTCGACCCTTCGGATTCCCTTCAAGGCTTCGGCCTGATCCGATCCGACCCTGTTGCGGTATGCAGCAGTAATACGTTTCCGTTCCTCGTCTTCCAGCTCGTCGTTGTTAAAATCGGCGTCGACGATCTGGACCTGCAGAACGTTGTAGATCGCGCTGAACAGGTCCGCGAACGTGACACCGACGGGATTATTCGTTGCCTGTACGTCAACATACCAAGGCATTCGAGCATGGTATATCCGCATTAACCGCGCCGGGGGTTCGCAGACGAATCGGGTGAATTCGCCAGTCATCGGTGGTCGCTGAAGGTCACGGAAAAGGACGGTTGATGGCCCAGCCTGAATGTCCCAGTATACGGGTGGATCCTGTCCATTATACCGTAGATAGGGGGATATCACTGCTTTGGGGTTGTGTCGAGCTTTACAATATTTGCATCAGACGATCATTCTGGCACGCAGTAACGTGTATTCACTAACCTGGGTATGCTATGCTACGTTTCTTACGGTGCATGAGAGCAGAGAGACCGGTGCGCGGCATCTTGAAATCAGCTCTCCACTGTTGAGGAGGGCGACCGGTGGCAAGCGCGAGTTGGGAATGAGAGCCGGGCACGGGCGTCGTCGTGGATGATTTTGAAAAACCAGAGCTGATCGTGGTCACTGAGTCATGACGAGACAAGGTTTGGAAAGGTGTAAGAGCGCGATCCCCTGGAGAATCCCTGGAATCGGGTGAGGATGTCACGGAAGAAGGAGCGGTTCGTTCGGTCCCTCTCGTCCACTGTCGGGCCCAGTTCCAGGGATGAGAAGGGGCGGCAGTGCTCTCAGATTGGGCAGATTGGGTAAGACCTGTGAATGCGGGGTCGATGGGTTCGTGGTTTCCAGGGAAGGGTGTGCCGGCCCATTGCTGGGGGGCGAGGGTGGTGGAGGTGTGTGAGGGTGAAGCCCAGGGTCGATTCGAGGCGGGGGGTTGATGCCAGCCTGGGTTGAACTGGCTCAGCGGACTGAGGGTACCGGCTACGAGAGGGCTCTCTGGAGCTGGATGGTGGGCCCAAGGTTGTCCATGGCCTTGCCAACGTGTTATGGGGCCCGGCGGGAGAGTGCTCTGATCGAAATATGGGTTCATCGGTGTCGCTTGTTGCGGCAGTAGGTGGGATGGTCTGCCGGATGGGTCATCGACGAGAGAAGGCATCGAAGGGGTCGCGGCCATCGGTAAAAGAGTTCGTGTAGCGGGCGACTAGGTTGTTTCGTTGAAAAAAATCGTGATAAGAGACCGTGGTGGATGACAACCTCGAGGCAGGTGAGGTAAAGGGGAATGGCCGGACCTTGACTCGGGGTGAGACGGAGTCCACTGCGACTCTGCCGCGAAGAACAGGCCTTGAGCGGCGGCGACGACGGTGAGGACGGATGCGAAGGAGGTGACACGGTCGAGGGCAGCGTCGAGCTTGAGCTGTCTTGAAACGCCTCGCTTCAAAACCTGGCCCAGGGCGCTAATTTAGGAAATTCTGGCGCCACGTGGAATTCCTTCCTCTTTTGCTTCCGAATATCCGTTGGGTCGTACTTGGCTTCCACATATCCACAATCCCCGGGCGAGAAAGCAGTTAGCTATCCTATCCGTGTCCTCCACGGCGACATACACGCGGCCTGTGCGAGGCGCAGCGCATCCATCTTTGCGCGCAAAGCCCATCAAAGATTTCAGCGTCCGCCCCCGAGTCAATATTGAATACTCATTGTTGGGGCAGGGGCACATAGCGTCAAGTGATCCATTTTGCATCGAGGACAGCACGCGGATCCCCTAGAATCTTTGGTCCCCGTACCGTAATGAACCGGAGCCACAGCATCGTCATCGGCGGACGAACTTCGGCGGCAGAGTCGGAGCGGAGTATAAGTAACCGTGGAAATCGACAGCGATAGCCCCTCGAAAACCCTACGCCAAGAGTGGAGGGCGGAGGACCGTCGGGGCGCTTCGCACTGGGTTTCGTGCGTTTTTTTATCACTTTTCCTCCTTCGAGTTCGACCCGTCTGAAGGTCTATGCATATGTGCAAAGATTTTGTGCATTTGTGCGATTTCTACTGTACTCACTCACCTGGGAAATTCGAGCGAATCAAATCTCCATTTTGTCTTCATCACCTCCATCCTCGGGCTGACGGTCCGTGACCCCGGTCTTGATATCTGATGTACTTGCCCCAACGGACCCAATGCTCTCTTTCATCAACTCCCATACATGTCTCGCTCCCTGCTGTGCCAGGTCTCGTGCCACAACCATCTCTGCAACATCAAATCCAAGCGACGACTGCCAATTCGACCAAACCTCCGACACATCCAGCCGATTGTTTGGCGATTCAGCTGCCGTGAATATGAAAGCGAAGCAGCCTGAAGCGGTTGACGCTGCCAGTTGATCCGTGGTCGGATTCAAGGTCAACTGCTCAGAGCTCGTTCGAGCGACTGCCACGGCACAGACGACTCCTTTCATGGAAACCGACGCGTTCATCAGAGCAAGCGAGGAGGCGTTGATCGAAGCAGCGGCAATTCCGGGGTGAAGAGAAGGGACCCCCTTTGGTGAATCCCCCAGTGAAGGAGAAAGAGGTTGGATGGCCAGTTGGATTAATGTACGAGGGTGACGGGTCAGCAGGAGGGATGGTGCGAGTAAAGATTTGATCGTTGCACCAAGTGCCTTGGAATCGGTCCCAGGAACCGACGCCAACGGTCTCACAGAGACCTCGAAGGTCGCCTTTGTGGAGTTTTCTGCCACCAGCCTGACTTCTATTGGTCCTGATACAGACGCTAGGACATGTACGTCGTCTATAGCGTTATCAGTTGGCCGAGATACACGAGAATTTTTGAGCGGCATACCAAACCCAAAACGCGCAGAGCCATCCACTCGGGAAAGTAGCTCGTACTCAATGATGACTCCACGCCGTCCGTCCTGGTTGGGAAGGTCGATTCCATGGGTAGATGTGCCTGCCACCATGACGATCTGGTGTTGAGCGAGGTGACTGAAATATTTCGCCCTTTGTCCTCTCGATCAAGTGACGCAATCGGGACCACCATCCTCTCCTTGTGCGTCCAACGTAACGACGAGGGGTACACAGTCCCCGGGCCAATATGCCAGTCCCGTCGACCCTTAAGGAAAAAAGTCCGGGCGGTCTCATAAGGAGCGTAGTCGTCACTCAAGGGGTTGCTATGACTCTCGAGGAAGGCACCTCTCGGCCGCCCCATGCCAGCAGCCAGACCCCATTTTATTTAAGCAACCCACCCGCGTTGCTGCCGGACTGGTTCTGTTTGGCGGTTCAAGATGGTCCGATTTATCATCCCGTGGACGTTTTCACCGGCTTGCCTGATTGCCAGACACGCCCCCTGGCCAGGGAACCGAACAAGATACCCTGCGCATGATTATCTCTCGTTTCATCTCCAACCCACATGGGAGCAGATTACCTTTGGTGACCACACAATGGCTATCGCCTGACGGAGCCACCAGAACAGTCCGACCCGCTACCACCTCCTCGGTCTCCCGAGTGAGCCATTGCTCGGCTCACTCCTCGTTCGCCACCGACACTCTCAGTGTCTGAGATAACGCGAAACGGCACACCCGAGGCATGGAACGCTCACACATGGCAGTGAGTCAGCCTTCCGCCGCTAGGGTTCCGTTGGAAATGCTCCGCCACGTCTCTAACCAACCGTTGTGAGCTCCTGTCCCTGAGTAGCTGTCAACATGATATTGACTCTGACTACCGCATTGCAAGCGTAGTCCTGCATTGTTGGCAACAGCTCGCGACAGTGTGAATGGCAGCCCAGTTAGGGCGTCAAGTATTTCTCACAAAACCCTACAATCGCCGCTCTTCGTTGGGGAAGCCTAGAGTTCAGTGCACTAGACTTTGGCGCCGCTTCTGCCTGCTAAACACGTGATGTTGGGATGGCGCCGGGACGCGTTGCGACGCTTTCAGTGTTCATGGTATGATGGTGGATGCTCTGACCGAAGGAAAACTCCCTTGAAAGGCAAAGGTGACGTGCTTAAATAACGGCTCCGCAATCCTTCACGGCCCCGACCACGCACACTGAATGTTGCTAGGCCCCCTCGATGCTCTTCACCCCATGCTTCGCCGCCACGATACGCCATGGATAGACAGTGTCCTCGTCGTGCCTGTCTTCCCTTTCATCCCTAACGGGTCCATGGGAAATAATGTAGTCCAAGTCAAGCATTCGGTGATAGGATTACCCACCGGCCCGGGCGACTAAAACAGACCAATACGCACGGATCGCCAAACCTTGTTCATGTGAAATCTTTGGGAAAGGTGATCGTGGCACCACTCCAGCTGAATTACCAACATTCAACGTTGTCTCCCTGCGAATATACAGCAGAAGTATTCCTTACGTGCAACCGGTTTTTCCCCAGATCTAGTCCTTGGGGAAGCATTGCCGAACCGGTTTCGACGCTAATCACTTGATAGACCGTCGATTATACGGCATGGCAGCCTGTAAAGCCCCTGGCGCTTCTTTGTGGCCCCTTCGGAAAACCCGAGCCTTTCTTGCTCGTAGCGATCATCCCGTTCTATCTGCTCGGCCTATCCGTTCGCTGTTCCTTTATGGTTTTGGAGATTTCACCTTACTGCTATCGGATTGTCCGCTAGTCGCCACGAACCGCCTCATGTCTCTCAGACATGAGGATGCCGTGATTCAGTAGGATCGAATGATCATGCGGAAGACTCGAGGCAGCGGTCTCTCAATTGACGGCGTTAAGAACATGCGCCCTTTGCGCCTCGCCCCCTGCCATTGAACCAGGTATGTATGGCACGATTCATGGTCTACCTCCTTCTCCCTCATACTGCACCCTTACCCTAGAACCTAAACCTAAGGTTTCTCTCGGTCATTCATTCCGAGGGTCTGAACTATATTGCAAGATAGCTCAGGTGACTATGTGTTTTTCCTGTCCGTAGTCCGTTTCTACGGAGGGATTCGACGCCCTGCCTTTAATGTTCCGGACATGAACTTCATTCAACTCTGTTGTCGAACTCTCCTGGATAATGGTATTTAGTGTATTGACACCACGCACCTTTCATACAACACCATCTCTATCCTTTTTATGGCACGCGTTCCCACCTAGCCAGAAAAACTGGATCGTCTCTTTCCTGGGTGGGGGGGCTGAAGTGGGCTTCTGCCCCACACAAACCACGTGGGTGCGAGCTCGCCCCGCTGATCCTGTACTTCCCAACACCAGTCGCGTGATGGGGGGAGGCATGGGGGTCAGATCATTTCGTCCGTGAGCGTTCCAACTTCGCAGTCCGGTCAAACCGGAGGGAAAGGGCTTTATCATTACTAAATCAAATATATTCTACTATTTAATGATGGGAGCAAAAACTAAGTGCAAAAGCTCCGCTCCGGGGGATCACGTTATATGCTATCGCAGATAATGTTAATAATATTGCCGGGCAAAGAGCCAGGCGAGATGGCGCGAAAGAGAACGACGCAGGCTGTCCTGTCTGCGTCGGGGTGGGTGCCGTCTGGCGTGTGCGTTTCCCTCTCGAGGGAAGAAGAGATATCGACCGTAACAAGTCACCGGACAAGTAAAACGGGTATTTACAGAATAAGGATATGTAACGGGGGCTGTAAGTGAATTGTTATAGTAAGCGAGGAAAGAAAGCATGATGGAAACCGCGAACCTGATGCCGCGAGAAACGAGAGAATGACGAAATCGAAGGAGATTGAGAGAAACGAGTGGGAGTATCTACCTGTATACCGCAGGGACGATAATTCTTTCGAATTGTCGATGGGGATAAATAGTCCGGTGGGCGTTGTGCCCAGGGTGGCGAAAAAAATACAGTTTCAAGGTCTTCCAGCAGAGACAACGACGGGGCGACTAATGATACAGAAGGAGGGGAGGTAGAGACAAGACAGGACACAGACATCGAGAGGTGGCCGAGATCGACAAGATTATAACAGGTGAAACAAATACTCGCGGATGAGCCCGAAGCCTATCCGCGCACAACCGAAGGGGTGGGTGTTTATGGGAGGAAGATACCGTTAGGCACTATACGTCGGTTGTAGGAAAGCCGAGTAATCCACCTCCATATGTGACGAGTATTGGTACCCATCCTTCAGTGGTTGTTGGACATCGGAGTAGAATGGGTAGGCCGATGGCGATGGCGAAGACGCCGAGATGGGCACATCCACGTAAGAATAACCGTCCATCTGTGGGCTATACCCATACGAGTCCTCGCTTTGTTGTTCGAATCCGCAATGACCCAGTGGGAAACTCTCCTCGAACGGTGTGATCGCTTCGGACGGACTAGACGCACCCGACGAATAGTATGCGGGAGAGTCCGGCATGGCGGAGACCGGAGACGACTGAGAGTTCATCCACTGCTCAATGAACGCTGTCGAGATAGACAGACCGTACGACGGCTTGCGCGGGGAAACGAATTGGCTGATGTTAGCGAACTCGTGCGGTGGGGGCGAAGGAGTGACGCTGGCGAATGAGTGTGGGAAGGAATCGAAGGAATCGGAAATGGCAGGCCCGCCAAAAGCGTAGTTGCTGAAATCCTGTATAACAAATAAAGTTTGATGAGAAAAGCCGAAACACCGGAGGGCAGGTGGGAGGATTTTAAAATTAGGGGACTTACAATGTAGCCGTCTCGTTGCGGGAAAGGAGTGGAATGACCGGGGGTGGAAGGCGAAGAATCGAACGTGAGCGTTCCATCAAACTGAGCTAGTCCGGACGACGGCAACTTGATTTCCGCCGCAGATGAGGGACCCTCCGGCTCGACACTCGAAGAGCGCTTGCGGTGTGGGAGTGCCGAAGGCTTGAACGACTGCTTCAGTTGTTCGTAGTCGGTATCGGGGAGAGGCGCAGATGACGATCTGCGGTAGGCACGCTCGGTGATAGGTGCCTCGAAGCGGGTGATGAACTCAGGAACATGAGACTTATCGAAGTCCTTGACGGCGTGCTTGAGCTCGTCGCCCTTCTTGCCGTTACACAGTAGCTCCACTATCTTCTCGCACCGCTTCATATCCTTCGGTTCCGTCTCTCGTACCCGCCGTTTCTTCTTCTGGGCCTTGTTAGTGACAGGGCGGAATGCGTATTGCGGCCATCTGCGCTTGTGCTCCTCCTGCGCCTCCTTGGCCTTGATGTGCCAGGCCTGGCGTTCGTCGTTGGGGAGGTTCTGCCAGGTCATACCGATGATCTTGGAGAGCGTGCTGTGGTTTGTCTCGACCTCGGAGGTGACGTGCTGACTCTTGATAAAGGAAGAACGGAAGAGGATGAATGCGTTGGGTGGGCGGGGGATGTACCCCGAGCCTTTCCTGCCCCGAGGCTTGGGGTTCTCGTTGGCGAATGTCTCTTCCTCGGGTGGGAAGATGTAGGCAGTCGCTGGTTGAAGGGGTGGGGGAGAATCATCGGTGAAGGTGGTGGGGGTGACGTTGGGAGTGAACTCGATTGTCTGCAGGGTCGACTCCACAGGAGGGGTCCATTTCAGATCGAAATGTGACTGCTTGAAGCCTGGGGAAGAAAAGAATGCAGATCACTTTTCAGAGCCGCAAAACAATAGATGTGACGGGGTCCGGGAAACTGGGAAAAAACACTGACCGTCATCCTGGCGACGCTTCGATTTGCTCTTACGGTCCGCGGGCATGCTTGATCTGGGAGGGTGTGCTTTGGGATGGTGGTTTGGTGGTCGGGATGTAACCAACGAGCGAGCAGCAGGGGAAGACGAAGAAAGAGAGCGGTCGAATTTTATATTTTACGGTTTAATACGTACTTGATGCATGATCATTATCCATCTCTCCCTTTGGACCTGCACCAATGGGAAGGCGCCTATCGGTCGGGTCTGCCGAAACAGTTCCAAGAATGGTCGCAGCTGTCCAAGTCAGTGGTACTATTCTGATGGACCTGACCCACGTCGCTCACTTTACTTTCCAATCCCCCATCAGTGCGACGCGAACCGCCTGTCAAGAGTTCGCTCCCCTTTCTTGACCGAGCAAGGTTGAGACTGCCGGGTCGACCGAAGCTCGAAAATGAATCGCGGCAGTTCGAGATTACCCCAGTTTCCCTTTGCCTACAGACGATAATGGACTATTCGGACTCAATCCGGAAGTTCCAAGATTGCGAACCGATGGGATGAGATCGGTCCGCACGCGCCTTTGTTCGTGGATCTGCAGACTCAGCATTAGCGCGATTTCCGTAAAGCCTCAACGCTATGACAACGTCCTGCTCACCTTCCACTTAGGGCCCTCGCCTCCTTCCTGCCTTTGTCCACTCCTTCTTGGGTCCTATAAACAATGTAGCGTTGACTGTCGTGCCTCCGCCGGAGGCCATGTCATCCAGCCGATCAGATAAAACCAATCTGACCGAACCGAACGAGCTGTCATCAACACGCCGACTGCTTCCGGGCTGGAAAAATTCAAATAATGAAAATTAAAGGTTACCTTGACTCTTGAACGTCTGAATCCTATTTGCATCACCAACCTCTTCGCGCCTCAAGGTTATCGCCGAACGTACTCCTGAACACTGAAAGTGTGAATCGGAGAAGGATGGAGAAGAGATACCGGCCAACAGAAGATTGGGTCCGGGCACGCATTTTTTTTTCATTCACGAGGCGAATAAACAGCCTTTCACAGAAGGCATCCAGCCCTTTGATGCGAGGTCTACCCAGATCCGTTTGATTTGAAACAATCTATCACCCAGGTCAACGGTCAGTTAGTCTCCCCGCCTATCTTCAAGTTCCTCAGCGGTCCGGGGGTGAAGAAGGTTGACAGAAGTCCACCAAGTATTCACGCCTGGAACGACCAGGACCTCCCGCCACCAACCAAATTCAGACACGAGGTGATAAAATGCCCCAACCCAAGGTGAAAACACGAGACAGCTGACCCATTCCAACTCTCCACAAAACATGCGCACTCCCACGTTGAGGGACATCATCGCTAACGCCATCCAAACAAAGGGGGGCGGGAAGCCTAGGGTGGCGATCGTAACTCAGCTGGACAGCTGCTAGCTCGGCGCTGAGGCAACGTTGATCCAGTCAGGCAGATCCGACCAGTTTGCGACTGTAGTCAACATGAGAACACAGTACCGGCAATGCAGGAGAAGGGCGGGCTGTCATATTCCAATCCTCGATCACAAGGGGGGGAGAAAATTATCACGACGACCGTTGAATAACCCTGTTTGATCCTTCTCGGTCGTAAGGTTAGAGGGTGCGAAATTGGCCGGCGAACAAAAAGGATATATCGATTTTCATTTCCGAATAACCCAGGTCGGTAGACTTGCGGACACCGACGGGATCGCAGCGCCATCACAGGCGGAGTGAGCTCGACCAGTTGAGGAACAATCGGCGGATCGGCACCCCCCTGGTAGGATGGCGGGAGCATCCTGGTAAACTATTATTGGTCTGAACCCACATCAAAGCCTCAGGAGTGGAATCAAAATATTGACTGTGGGAATTTGTGGAACGGAGGCGATTTTGCCGCCATGTTTCCAAAAGAGGGTCAATGAGGGATGAGGTGCCAAGGTTTGATCGTGCCAGAAGCAGATTTCAGACGTTTCCCAGCCAGGCTGTCCGCAAAACCGGGTCGAGGATGTCGGTATCTGAGAAGGGGTGGCGGAGGCTGGGTGAGACATTCGGTCGAGATCGCAGGGATGGTTGACATTTCTAGCCCAATAGGGGTGCGGATCGACGATACAGCTTCCATAACACCGCAGCAAGGTTGGAAGTCCCCGTCCAAAACACTGATTACCCAACCTGCGCATCGGCATCTCAACGAGCTGAATGCCCTGACACCTGGGCGACCCTCAGCGTCAGGGGATTGAACGAAAGAAGCAGCGACTTACGAGGTCCGGGAAACGACGGAAACCGGCCGTTGGCATGCTGACGACCAATACCCAACGGTAATGACTGAATGAAGAAAGCTAATCACCCAACGAGCGGGGGCGTATCTTTGGCTCATGATGAAACGTTGAACACTGTGTGGAGGAACGCTAGAACATCAAATTCAGTCGGAAAATCTAAGCGACAGGAACGCGCCGCATACTCACAAAGGAACTTTGAAAGATTACGGCACAGGTGGAAGAACACAAGGGCAATGCCTTTCATGGATCCCACTGCATCGCTGATGGAACCCAGTAGAGGACGGTGTCACCTTCACCCTGCTCGTCCAACCAGCACAGGCCATCGCGAAGGAGCATATTCTGTAACGCTGTCTGTGCCCTTGCTTCTGTCCAACCCTTCTCTCGCACCAGCATCTGCTCGTCCACCTTTCCGCCTTGAGCCTGTGCCACCGCAAGGACGACGGTCTGGTCCTGGTCCAACTGCTTGACCACGCTCCTGACCATCTTCTTCCCTCCATCCATCTCGATGACCTCGTATCCGGCGCCGAGTGGTTTGAGGGTCTTGATACTTCGGATGACGTCCTCTTCTGTGATTGCACCGGCACCTAGTCCTCGCAGCTTCGTGAGGATCCTAACCAGCTCATTCATCTCGATGAGCCCTCCGTTACGTTCGCGAGTGCTGATGCAAACGTCGACGATCTGGACGCCAAGCTCGTATTGCCAGTCCCCCAGGTCGAGCGCCTCGGCCCACCAGCCCCCCTTCCTAGGACCAGCCAACGGATCGACTCCAATGTTGGAGCACATCTGCTGGAACGCATGACGGAAGTTCGGGTCCTTCCTGATGTCTTCTCGATGAGTCGAAGCGAAGCGAAGGAGAGATTCGCGAAACAGGGTCAGCTGTGCCTGCAGGCTGTCGACCTGGGTTTTTGATAGTTGGTTAGATAGCTGAGCGTAAGATTGGGTCGAGAGCTTCTGTCTGTCGAACGCAGCGATTCCAACACCTCCTAGACGATGCATGGTTTGTCACCAACGTGAAGTCGTCGCGGTTACGAGATGACCGAGACGGTCACTCAAATCGTTGGGATGCCGGTGATCGACCAGGAACATCCTCCGATTGGGTACGATCTGCATTATGTAATCAAAATTTCTTTTCCTTTCCCAATGCCACACAAACGAGCAAAACGTTCCACCCGCGAGAAGGAGCGGACCGAGAGGTATAACCGCCATTTACGCCGAGGTCTGCTCTGACAAAATACTCTCTCTAAGGGTCACAGACCAGGCACCTTCCCAGGCTTCGCGAAACCTTCGTGAGGAGACGGTCCCGAAATCGATCGCTCGCGTCCTGGATGCTTCCAGAATCCGCTCTGAATGGAAGCAATCCCTCGGGAAGCGGAAACAAAGGAGTGGAGAGCAAGATGTCGAAGCCGATTCTCGACGCAACCCCCGAAAGAAGGCCAGGACGAAGGGATCGGACGCTGGGGCTGTATCAGAGGACACAAAACCCCTTCCGATGAGAATTCAGCCTGGCGAATCGCTGACCCATTTCAACAAGTTGAGTATTCGTGATTTATTTGAACCTAGCCTCTAACAGTGGTACAGACGCGTCGAGGACAGTATGCGTCCCCTGGTTAAATCCGCCCTTCAGTCCTCTTCGGCCCATATGCGGAAGTTAGCGAAGGGGTTGTCTGACAAGGTTGACAAGACTTCTCAGAGACCCCCGGAATCGTCGGATCCGAGCTCACCTAAGATGAAGCTGAAACAACCCCGTAATGCCACTAAACCCAATCCTCACCCCGCCCAGGATCGGGTCGAGGCCCGTAGGGAGAAACCTTCGACGGAGTTCGCGAAAGCGTCTACATCTGTGCCAAAGAGTGTCAACGACATCGTTCAAGCCCCGCCACAGATTAAGCATCTCCCGCGGAATGCTAAGAAGATTGTGGCTGCCTCAGGGAAGGGCCAGAAGTCAGACGCAGTTGTTTCTATGGCTCAAAAGGCGATGATGGAGGCGGAAAGGGAGAACGCGATACAACGATATCGTGAGCTCAAGGAACGAAGGCTGAAGCAGCTTCGGAAGACTATCGATCCCGATGCATGATTCAGGCTTCACCTTTCATGAAGTCATTTTTCCACTCATGATTTTCTATCTCGATTGTACTCTCATTTCACCTTATTGTGCAGCCCGCCCGGGTCGAGCTTCCAATTTCAAACGTCGTACCCCATTGTATAGCGATCTCACGAACGTCATTACATCCATGCCGAAAGACCCGTATCCTGTGCGCTCCTCAAGTCTCGGGAGCGAACAAGCAGATACCGTAGGATCAACCTACCGGATTCTTTCTTTCTGGGGACAATGGCGCAGCGCCTGATGTGCCACTCACATGCCCTAATCGGGTAAACCAGTGGTGTTCCCACGAGACACGTTTTTGTCAGTTGGTAGTGGAGGTTGGACTTTGACGTGTGGCGGGAAAGGCACACTCCATCGAAGCTGGAGGATCAGCGGCCAGAACACTGCAGGAAGTGGCAACCGGTCGTCAGGCGTGTCGGATCGGCCGTTCGTGGGATCCCTGCTCAGGTCCCAAGTTTTTTCTCTTTCAATTGCACCACCACCGAGAGTAACACCCAGGCTGCCCAGGCCGGGGTTTAAACGTTCTCCGTTCAAACCCTGTGCGCGTTTTAGTGGACTGGTATATGTCCATATATATTCAACGGACATGTAACAAGCTAGCGATACAATGGGAAGGTTGTATTGTGCTCCTTCTGCAGTTAGGTTCGACTTCCAGTGCAATCAGACGTCTGTCGTGGTACGAATTTTGGGATTGAATCAAGTCCAAGGGCGGGGACGTACCGATTGTTCCGCACCTACAGTGCGCACTGTTGGGCTCGAACCTCGGCGGTTCCTGGAATAGGTCGTGGGATTTTGTGAGGGGATTATCGGCGGGATCTTGGGAGGAAGTTCCCTTTGTGGGCTGGTGGTACTCGGCCTGACCGCTGCCGTCGAACGAGACGGAACGAAATCTCTATTAATCGGCCCGGGGATGGTCTCCAGAAGTCATCTTCGGTCGTTCGACCGTGGTGGTAAGGACCCTGGTTTTGACACGGGTGGGGCCGTCCACGCGCGAACCCCATCTCCGTTACGAGGCGTGTATCGGAGTTGGAGCGTGCGTGGCCCTAGCGATGACGGCGAGTCATGATGCACGATGTGGGGACCAAGACCGCAGGATGGAGCACCACAGCTCCGGACTCGTCAAGTGAGTCCTCGTCAGGTGAACAGAAAGCCGCTGCCCTCGTTTGGTATGCCACCCATGGGACGGGGACCTAGTGCATCGAGTTCCCTCCCCCCTCTGGACTTGGAGCTGGGTTCCAGTTCGGCGGCCAGTAGTACTGGTGGGTATGAGACACAATTGTAGCCCAGTGAGAATCTCCCCCATGGTCTGGAATCGTACACATTCGAACCCTATTAGCACTCCGCGTGGCCCCAGGACCTAGATTTTCTCTTCGCCCAGTCCGGCAGCCTGCAGCGTTGCGGTGGCCAAAGATGGCAAAAGATGGTGGAACCCGATCGACGATCATCCGCCTCACTGATGTTGAGAGGATGCCACTTGTCTTCCCGGTACCGCCACTCTCGACCAGAGGCGCGAATCTAATCGCGTTTTTCTTTTCCGCGTCCTACGTTGTCTCGCTCTACCTCTCTAAACATGCAAGACTCAGCAAATCCCCAAAGCCCAACGGTTACAATGCCAACCAGTCCCAGAACCGGACACGGGACGATCCAAGCGTGATAAGAGCAAGGATGGTCGCAGCTTCTACAAGTACGGTTCTAAGCTGTGTCGTTGTATTTTTGGTCGTTTGGCACATCGTCGACGATCTGGAGAATGTGAGTGGTCTAAACCCGGTAACCACCGCCACTCAGTAGTACTCATCCCCGCAGAATGCCAACCTCGCGTTCGACTCTACGATGGCCCGTCTCGGCCTTACGTTGTTCGAGGACCATTCGCTGTTACCGTATCTCGTCACCCCTGTCCTTTACCTCGGACCTTTGTATGCCACGTTTCTGGATTCCAAGCTACCGTTTCAATCGAGATGGTCATGGGACCGCGACATGCTGCCGATGTTCAAAACCTTGGTCGGCATTCGCAACTATTTCTTTGGCCCTATTACGGAAGAGTTGGTGTTCCGAGCGTGCGTGCTGGCGGTGTATCATCTCGCAGGGTCGTCGAGGAACAAGATGATATTCTTGTCCCCTCTATTGTTTGGCCTTGGTGAGCATATATTCTCGCCGAGATCACGGAGGTATATTCATGTAGCACAGCCCACCTCCATCACGCGTGGGAGGTGTATACTGGCGGGGGGAGAACAGCAACAGCAGCCAAGCGAGCGCTGTTCATCACATGTGAGCCATTTAACTATGGACCGTTGAAGATCCGTCTGACATATGGACTTATGTACGTATAGTGATCCAACTTGCATACACCACGTTGTTCGGATATCACTGCGCTTTCTTATTCCTTCGGACCGGATCTGTGTATCCGCCGCTGTTCTCGCACATGTTTTGTAACTTCATGGGGCTGCCACAGATTGCATATGAACTGCAGGTGTTCCCGCATAGAAAAGCGAGTGAGTAGCTTCATTTAGCGAACTGGGTGGCTGTGACTGAGACACTCTTTCCAGGTATCATTTTCGTGTATACTCTGGGTGTGGTCGGATACATCTACACGATGCGGAACTGGACGTTGGATGCAGACAGTCTGTACTGGCAAGACCGTCTAAAGAGATACTAGGATAGTGTGTTTCCTTGTGTCTGTAGAATTCAAAGCGTATGGGAAAGTCGGGGCACAGCCACGCGGGGGTTGCCGAGCGCCGCCCGGAAGCTGGTGGATTCGTCGAGCGGGACACTCAAACGTTTGCTTCCACCTTCACCTACGCCACCGTCGACGACAACACGGATTCTTCAAGGGCGGCCCTGGCCAATCCACAGGGAAAGGGGTGAGTACGGCAAAAACACGGCCATTTCCTCAAATGTGGATAGCGGGACTTGCCACTGACCATGTGCCAGTGACACGCAGGGAAAGCACGCTCGTCGGTGTGATCGCTATCTGAGCCTCCTGCCTTTGTGCGGTTCTCCGTTCTTTCCCATTGTCCACCTCCTTCCAGAAACCCTATCCAGCCGTCACAGTGTGAGCCCATCCTCGCAAGTCGTGGCCCAAAATCCGCATCACATGCTCATCGTTATACAAATAACGACAGATACCCTAAAGCCGTAGCCTCGAGTTTTCCTCAAGCCAAAACTCTTTGCCTCATCGCCACAGCATCTCTCCTCTTCACCACCATGACAGAATACGACTACTCTCCCGCTGCCTACGAGAGGTACATCAACACCCAGGTTAGAGTATCCAACTGGGTATCCTCTCAGTCGGACCATACCAAGAGCTATGGGAACCCATTCATGCCATCCGCATTTCCCCCACCGAAGCCGCTTCCTGAAGAGCAGGGCTCTCGGAGGCAGACCAAGAGTCCCACTAGATCCCGCTCATCCACCACCTCCGCCCCATCCTCTACCACAACAGCACCCAAGCCCACACGTCAGCCTCATGTGCGATCTCATACGACGAGAGATTCCCGCCCAGAGCAACGGCACACCCCGACCCGATCGATGACGATGCCCCCTCATCCTCAGGCGATGCTGTATCCTGTGATCCCCGGTCAAACGTTCGTTATCCCCACACCACCTAACGAGAGGCGTGACGAGCGTGACAGGCATCGCTCATCGCCCCGCCGTTCCTCATCCAACAAATCACCCTCAAAGACCTCCCATCATTCGTCGCGCTACGACCGCAGCCATCATCATAGATCGTCCTCTACCAGTCGAGCCTACACATCAGACAGGGACTCTTCCGGCAGAAGAATCTTTCATCTGGAACCTGATTCACGCAACAAGGTCGTTCACCTACCCCCTCCGCAGCTCGGGGAGCAGTATGTGATTATCCCCCCGCCTGGTGGAAGGGTTGATCTCGTGGTACGTTATCCTACTCGCCACTTATTGGCTGCGTATAGCTGAGACTGATTAATCGCTTGTCAGAACCCGCAGAATCATAGGGTGGAGTATAGGCCAGAACCTCAAAGGGAGAAATCACGGCAACACGAGAAACAAGAACCAACACTCCTCAAACGAATCTTTGGTGGCTTCGGTCTCACTAGCGGCAACCGCAACGGCTCGAGATCGAACTCACGATCGAGCACGCATCGGAGACGCAGTAGCTACTGATTGTCAACGTATCCCTCGTTTCTCTTTCACGTACCGGCCGATCGTGTTCTCACCTCAACCGTTTTCCCAGCTGTTGTTCACCCCGCTTTCCCCCGCTTTCTAGCCTGCTGCTGTTATACCTTAATCCGTGAACTTATACCTCTTCAGAACCCTGCCCCTCCCTCCTATGCGACACCCGTTTCTTTGTTTCCCTCCACTCTATATCCCCTCGTACTACACGTCCCTCTGGAAATTTTGGTTTATCCGCTGATTAGATGATTCGCGTACATAGGTCTTTCTTCTCTTACTTTTTATCCTTTCAACTCTTTGCGCTACACTCGTCCTATTGGGTACACGCAAGCTGGCGTATGGGTATACATGAGCGCACATACTTGGTGCATATGTCAATATGTTTGTTCTATGATTGTCTATGTAGATTTACAGGCCTCGGAATCTACTGAGCGAGGAACACCAATGAAACCCCAAAAAAAAATATTCTGCATAACGAGGGGGTATCTGTTGGACAACGACAAGCTGCGGCATACGGTATACTAAGTACTTTTCTCTCGCTCTCTCTGGCATATGAGGGGCATAAGTTTTGGTTAAATGTACAATGGCATTAACTTCTGCTTCCTCGGAAGACTACTACCTTTGAACCCTCGCGGTGGTCACCGCTCAGAGCCGCCCGTGGAGCGTCGACGGTGGAGGCGGTTGGGTTGATGAAGAGGAGGGGAGGATATAGTAGGCAAATTCTTGTCGCTGCCCGTTCTGAATATCCGGGCGAAGAAGTGGCGCTTCCCCGTAGATTGTGCGGGAGGAGGTCCCAGCTTGTCAGGAGCCTATGAGTCGACAATAAGTTGATGCGCCCAGTCTGGGGAAACAAAAAAACTCACCGGGAGTCGGATCTTCGAACCTGGGCCGTAATAGTCGCTCCTGCTTGACGAAGAAGTGGTGCGAGAGCGGGAATGGGTGAGGGTGGGAGAGGCGGAAGATTGGGAAGAAGTGCGGCCACGACGGTAAGCCATACGCTGCTGCTCCTTTTCCCACTCTTCGTCCTCGTCAATAACCGACCAGTCATCCGCTATGATGCCCCGCGAAAGTGCCCGGCTGTGACTGTTGGCTATCGTGTTTTCCTTGGTCAACAGCGACATCGTCGAAACGGGGGAGCCAGTGACAGACTGTCTTGAGAGTTTCGATGATGGGTGAGTGCGATAACTGCTGGCGGAGTAGTCGCGTGTGGGCTGGTCGTATCTCGACGGCGGGTGGGAATTGGAGTAGGCGATAGACTGAGGGGGACCGTACTTCTTGGCCCAGTTGTCTGGCGGACCCTGGTGCGTGGCGTCGCGGTCACCCGAGGTGTACGCCCGACGTGGGGTAGGTGCCACGACGGACGAAGAGCGGGGGTGGTGTGGAGCGGAGGACCTCTGGGATCTTGAGTTGACATACCCGGCTGTCCCCGGAGTCATAGACCGTTGAGGTGGCAGGATGCGGATTTCCTCCTGGGGTCGGGCGTTGGTGTTCGAAGTGTGGGGTCGGAGGAGGGGTCCCCTTTGTGGGTGACCCGAGGTGTGGTGTAGTGACAAGGAGCGTGGGTGATGAGATGGACGGGGTCCATAGTTGTTCACCGGACCTGAACTCGCCCTCGACCGAGTGCTCCGTTGTGAGGGGTTGGGGCTTGGATAGTAGCCCCCCGACACGTGTTCCTGTCTTCCATCAGGGAAACGGAGGATGAGGGGCGGTGGAACGGAGTGGGAGCTCTCGGCGTCGGAGTCTGAGGAATAGACCGCTGAGTCCGTGTCTGAAGGAGGCATGCCTGGGTCGACAAACTGAGCCGCGTGCTTGGGGGGAAGGCGACTGACCCAGTCTGAGGTGCGCCTCCTGGGTTTATAGTCCCGGGAACTTGCTCGCGTTGATCTCTCGAAGTCTGACATCGCCTTGGTGTTTCACGAACAGGCTGGAGGGGGCGAGGTCTTGGGGAGGCGGCGGGGATAACGAGAGCAGGGGGCCTGGTCACCCGCATTGCTTATAGCCGTCCCGTGCCAGCATTTCTTTCCTCATCCGATGGTCCCGGAATGAAATAGTCATAGGAGGGATGAAATGGCAGCCCGCCATTGGACGAAGGAATCAAGAGACCTCCCACATGGAGAGAGAGACCGTCTCATGGAAAGTCCCGGCCCTCGCTTGGACAGACCTATAAGGGGAATATGTGCGAAAACGAGCGTATCAGGAGAAGGCAATACGAAACCATAACCACGGTAAGAGGCCGATTGACCTTAATCACGGTAGGTGTGATGATGGTCGATTGCAACCTTGTTCGTTCTGGTACACAGCTGGACTTCGGGAAGAACCATGGCTCAACTTCCTAGCTTCCTCCAATTTGACCCTGGCTCCTCATCTGGTGGCGTTGAGTTGCGCCCGGGTGTTCTTCTAGTCCCTCCAGTGGGTCAGCTATTCTTCCGGACCTGTTGACCCATCCACGTACGCGGTCCCCACCCACAGCCCGCTCGAGTTGGACTGAAACCCCAATTCGTCTCTGCGGATCTTTCTACGCAGCGGTTTACGTTTTCAAGCACCAACAAAGCCAAAAGACTCTCTTCGCGGCTCTGTCCATCACCCCCTCATTACCCTCATTACTCGCTCATGACACATACATCGCTGGGCCGACGCGAAACGCTCATCCCATCCCCTGATGCTGTTCTGTTGACCGTCGCGCCCATCTTTTCATGATTATCATGAGATGCGGCACTTCTCAGTAAATTTTGTCGTCGACACAGCTAATGTCGCCCATTCTACCTTTTTTCCTCCGGCGGACGTTTCATTTCCCACTCAATGCCGGTCCATAAATGAAATCACGAAGTTGGGGACCCGGCACGTCGAGTATCCACCGAGTCAAAGCCGTTGCGTTGCGAGATTCGGCCGGGGCGCATCTTCCCGGTCTTTGTTGGAACCCACAGCCCTAACGAATCCCACCGGCTGGTCTTTACCATCTGAATTCAAACCTCCCATCCCTGGGAGGCAAGATATCAGCCTCGCGTTGTTGGCAGTAACGGCATAGATGTCTTGACCGCGCCAGATGACCCCTTGTTTCGATATACTTTAGCGTCATTAGCGTGGGAAGATGGCCGAATCCGGTTCTTGGTGAACGAGGGATCGGCCACCCCGCCTCCTCCGACCGACCTTGAGCACGGTCCCCTCCTTCGCGACGTGAAGGGATCCTGTCTCGCTTGGGCTCGCACACTTTACGGACATATCTGACTGAAAGGTCCATGCATCTCCGAACGCTGCGTGGCTTCACCATCGGTCAAAGCTATCACTCTGGTCTTGGGTCTAGCCCCGGTGCTCATCTCCATTATCTCCCCGGTGACGCCGTCATATGAAGCGGAGGAAAACCACAAGACTAGCGTTTGGTCACTTGCGCTCATGTTACCTCTTCTATCAATCTCCAATGTGTTTAGTGGTGCCTTGCTGGGCGTTATCGGACAATTGCCATCAGAGACATTCTCTCCCCCGCGCTCAGATCTGACTACGCAGATGCGCTTCAGTTCTTCCTCTAGGGGTTTTTCGGAGCCGTAAATACACAAAGCCGCCAGCATCACTCAAAGACGCGTCCGAAACCAGAGATACGATGTCTGCGGACGCCGCAGTTGAACGCGACGAACCCCCTTTCATTGCCAACCTCGAGCCGCCACACCCTCGTCATCACTGATCTGATGCCCTCCCCTCGAGCGGCATTTATCGCTCTAATTTGGCCCTTGCTAGCTGACTGTGCTGTCAGCCATCATCATGGCATTGCACCAAGTCTGGACCACTGATCCCGAGCCCAAGGTTACTCGACTGGGTCAAGCGGGACGAGAGACCGACCCCTGTACCCAGGATCACGCTCTAGGGCTGGTCCTTGGGACCAGATGGCCTGCGAAGATGGCATGATAATGATCAGGTTTTTTCATTTAATTCCTATTCGCCCCCTCTCCCTCGCATCGTGACGACACCCAGTCATTCAGAGACAGTATCGTACGTATTCGCCGGTGCAGTGCGTCATCGTTTTCCAGGCTTTTCCATCCATCACCCCCCGTCATCTTTACAATAATATATTTAGGTTCATTCCCAAGGCATGACACGCGAGACACGGAAATACATCACACGATTTACGGTAAGTATGACAATGTTCGATAACTGATTAGTGGTTCGACCATATGAATTCTCGGAAGGCGGTAATGACGCACAGGATACACTCATTATCTGGCTTTTCGCACCTTGGCTGCGAGCCGTCATCCATACATCGAGTGGATATACCATATAGCCGTACGCTACCCTCCCATGGATTGGTTGTATGCGTGGCCGATTAAGGTTTTTGAAATGACGAGAACGTCACAGTATCGTGAAGAAGTGCTATTCGGTCTCAGATCTCGGATTTTCTCATAAGAGGGGTGAGGGCTCTGCGGTGGGGGTCTAGCCCTCGCGTGAAAGCCACGAGTCCGCAACCGCTGACACGTTTGCTTTCACTGCCTCTTCTCAGTAACCGCCTTGATGTGATGTATGCCCGTCTGTATTATTATAGCCGGAAAGGCGAATTTACCGAATCCCTATCATCGTCCATTTGAATTAGCCGCACATATCTACACAAACATATACCGCGTTACCATGGTGGGTACGATGTATTGCCCCACCACGTTCATCGGCGAAAAGGTGTAACCGCGTCCGACTCGTTCGTATCGTGTTCGCGTTCCCGAAGGGCGTTATAACATTCGTTATCCTTTGCTTCCTACTCGTTCGCTGGGAGATCGGTTTAAGGGTCCCCACCCCAATAGTAGCTTCCACGCTAATGAACGGCCTGGACGTCAGCCACGAGTCCGACTCAGGAGACGGGAAGGTACGCATGTCCGACTCGAACGACATCTTCCGCATTCAACGAAACCTGGAAACGAGCATTCAACCCGACATGAGCTGATGTATTAAACACGCGTTACGCACTTTTGCAGACTCTCCCGCCTCCAGACACGCCCGCCGCGAAGACGTTGATCTATGCCACCTCTAACCCCTACGAACTCCAATTCGGGTACTCCAGGGCGGTCCGAAAAGGACCACACATCTTCGTCTCGGGCACGACCTCGATAGACTCCGAAACGGGATACGTACAGTTTCCTGACTCGGCCTACCAGCAGGCATTGGTCATCTTCAAGGAGATCATCAACTCCATCGAGCACCTCCAAGGCAGCAAAGAAGATATCGCACGCGTTCGTATGTTCGTCACGGAGCAGGAGGATACCGAGGCAGTTGGGAGGGCGTTGAAGGAATCGTTGGGTGATGTCAGGCCGGCAGCTACCATGATCGTCGGTGCACGATTTGTCAGTAAGGACATGAGGGTGGAGATTGAGGCCGATGCTATTGTTCTGACGTGACCGCGTCGACTGCGGGTATACGTCGTCGTTGTCGTCGTTGTCGCGTGAATGACGCCTTTCGTATCTAATTACCGCGTTATACAAGGTACTGATACAATTGCAAAGGTGACGCTCCATACGAATACAAACCGCTAGTGTAACCACCATACATACATAAGCAGAGGGATCGTCCTCCTCCCGTAAGGTCATTCAATGCCCAGCCCTTTGACCTGATCAGAAGGCCACCTGCGTGTTGAGGCCGTCCAATTCCCGCTGGAAACATCTGTGCTTGCTGATTTCATACGCGAATTGGCTCGCGAATATGTTCTCATCCTTGCTGATCTTCGCCACGCCCACCACGGTGGACAAGAAGGTGATTTTCGGGGCAGTCACCACTCCGTAAGAGACCGTCACCTCGTCGGTCTGACCTGTCAACGGGGCAAGCGAGATCTCCTCGACATCCTGGATGGCCTTGCGGACAACTTCGATACCTGGACAGGAATGTCAGTCCCACGGCACCTACGCTCGAGTCGGAGGTTACAAACCTTCGCCCACTGCGCCAATAGTCTTGCAATGACCAAACGCCTCCCTGATCCAGTGGATGACGCGTCCATCCTTCTTCAACGTCTCGGCGGACTTGACACCAGGAGCGATGAACAACGCATCGAACAAGGTACTCCTCTGTCCCTCGAAATGGTGGTCCGCCATGACAGAAATCGTTCCAGTCGCTCCGGCGATTTTACCCCTCCTGGGTCCAATGACGAATGTGGAAGCACTTCCCAGTTTCATCGCAGCCCTCAGCCCTTCAACAACATCGATATCAAAACCATCCGCGACAAGGATCGCGATCCTCCTCGACTTGATCAGCAACTCCTCTGGCGCGAAATCCATCTGAGAAATGCGGATGGACCTCTTCCCATGGCTCTTCCGTTTCGGCTCTGGTGGCGCGTCACCTCCAACGTTGACCGCGATCACCTTGGCCAACTCGTGGTCGATCTCGTTAAGCTGGGGAATGGCATTCTTGTAAACGAGAGGATCGTCGCAGTGGCTCAGTTCGAAAGAAATGGCGTCGATCAGATGTTTCTTCTCCACCACAGAGAGGGAGTTGTAGAATAGCTCTGTCTGGTTAAAGTGCTCTTGGAATTTGGGAGCCCGAGTACGGAGTTTCATGCCATTTAACTTCTGAGCATACTCGTGGTACCCGCCCTTGTCGGAATCCGTGGGCGGGACTGTGCTGAACCGATTCGGCCAGTAGTTGACACCCTTGGTGATCCTAGACTGGTGCTTGCCGTCTCGAATGTGATTGAGCACCGGACACACCGGCTTGTTTATCGGGAGCTGCGAAGTGCGAGATGACATCAGCTTCATAATCTTGAAACGCGAACCCGCGGGGGTAATGGAGTAATGAAAAGCGGCGGGCGGGACCATACCTGTTCCCAATTCGTTCCGAGTCGGCTCTGCTGAGTGTCGAGGTAACTAAAGTTCCTCCCTTGCAGGAGGGGATCGTCGCTGAACCCGATGCCAGGTACGACGTGACTGGTGCAGAAAGCGACTTGCTCCGTCTCGGCGAAGAATTCGTCCACGCAACGATCCAAGACCATTTCACCGATGTACTGGATAGGGACGAGCTCCTCTGGCCAGATCTTGGTCGCGTCGAGAATGTCAAAGTCGAAGTCGTGTTCTCGTGTTTCAGGTAAAACCTACCCGTTCGAGGTCGAGTTTAGTGTCGCCGTTTCATTATAGATGAACAGATAAGATCATCTCGTGACCCACCTGAATACCGAACTTCCACTTGGGATAGGCACCCGTGACGATGGCCTCCTCCAGGTCCTTCCTGTGGAAATCTGGATCCTGGCCGGCGATCTTGAGAGCTTCATCCCACATCAAACTATGAACTCCGAGCTCAGGAGTCCAGTGAAATTTGACGAAATGACGTTCCCCTTTGTCATTCAGTAGCGTAAACGTGTTGACACCGAATCCTTGCATCATCCTGAATGATCGTGGGATCCCTCGATCACTCATGGCCCAGAAGACCGTGTGCGTGGTCTGAGACTGAAGAGAGAAGAAATCCCAGAAGTTGTTGTGCGCTGACTGGCCGGTAGGGACCTCGTTGTGAGGCTCTGGCTTAACGGCGTGAACAAAATCGGGGAACTGCATGGCATCTTGTACAAAGAACACCGGAATGTCGTTGCTACGGTGAAAAGTTCAGGCAACGGTGGTCAGGAAAAACGTGGAAACATACCCGACGATATCCCAATTACCCTCTGGAGTGTAAAACTTGGTAGCGAATCCACGGACGTCACGCACGGTGTCCGCGCTACCTCGAGGGCCCTGGACGGTTGAGAAGCGCACAAAAACGGGTGTGGTTCTCGACGGGTCGGTGAGAACGGGGGCGAAAGTGTATTTAGATGCACTGTCGTCGAGGATGCGGAAGTGCCCGTGAGCTCCGGCACCTCGAGCGTGGACGATGCGCTCCGGGATACGCTCGTGGTCGAATCTATGGATCTTCTCCATGGCGACCTGGTCCTCGAGGAGAGCGGGACCGGTACCCTC
>Ga0307511_10000251_pt1 | contig 55084 bp, 32 predicted proteins | sample 13_EM_MG_FD_200266 | JGI IMG/M metagenome (GOLD analysis project Ga0307511, IMG submission 200266) | Populus trichocarpa ectomycorrhiza microbial communities from riparian zone in the Pacific Northwest, United States - 13_EM | ecosystem: Host-associated > Plants > Roots > Unclassified | place... | reverse complement strand
AGGTTGTCTCAAAAACCCTGCAAGTTCCGTGTGTCCTTTTCATTTTGACAGTGCATCTGTTCTCAAAAAAGAACAGCCAAACATTCAAATGTTGTATTAAACATGACCAAAGAGAGAAAGCGGAGGAAGGTCAGGTGCATGGTAAGCAAAAGATGCCTAAAGATAATAACAAAGCATTTTAAAAACTTGAAGATCAGACCAGAACCACCCAAAACGACAGATAACAGCCTCCAATGTCCTGCAGATTTTTTTTTGTCATTAAAAATGTCGCACGTCAAAATCCGCGCGGCATCGGCTGGCGATTTTTCTGTTTGTCGTTTTGATTGATTTGATTGGTTCGTTGGAGTCGCCACCTAGTAATTGATTGCGGGCTACTAGGAAACCGGATGTACTGATCTTGTCAGAGATTCATGGGTAAGGAACTGGTTGTGGTTAGGGAAGGTATTAACACCCCTAACGCACCCTACCTGAGGTAAGCTGCTTCGTGGACTTGATGTGTTTTTAAAAATAAAAATTTTAGCCCAATTCTAAGGCTTCGATAAATCAGTTATTAGTTCCCAAAATATATGTAGATACATGTTCTACATTTTTATGGAAAATACAACATGATTTTTATCTGTCCTTTAGATATTTGGGCATATAAATTAAAATATTAAATTTATTTTTTTTATTTTGATTCAATAACATGCATAAAAAAATACACAAACACACACACATCTCTTTTTCTATCATTGTTTTATCTTTCTTTCTTTTCTTTTCTTTTTTACATCCACAGTACAAAATACAATTTCAAAACAAATAAACAAAAAAAATTTACATTACAATTACAATAACAGCCCCAAAACAATCTGGAATTTACAGGGAACAACTTCTGCAAGCCGGAACAGTGTTCAGCAGGATTTCTGGAGCAGGAACAGTGGCGGCGCGTCTTCCCACGCGCCACAGTCACTGGCGGCGCGTGGGTTCACGCGCCGCAACGAAAACAACCGGGCAACGAGGGGGTCTGTAACAGCCTCCTCCCCTCTTCCCTTCCTTGCCGGCGGTGAGAGCAACGTCACCTGCAAAGCAACAAAATCGCAGCAACAGTGTTTTAGCTTTCCTCTTTTTTTTTTTTTGTTCCCAGGCACCTTTCTTTTCCCGATCTGAGCCCATCTTCCCTTGTTTCAGATCTGTTTCTTCTCTTTTTGTTTCACCTTCTCATCCGTTTCAGGTGGCCAGCGGAATGTCACAGGGGCGGCTGGCGGCTGAACTTCTGTTGTGTCTGTGCAGCTACAGTGGCCGGTTCGGGTCTTGGTGAGAACGAGAGCCTGCGGGCTGCTAGGCGGCGTTCTCGATGGCTGGCGGTCTGTGGGCGCTGCCGGGTTGTTGTTGCTGTTGTCGCGGTGGGACTGAGAGAAGACTGGGAAGAGGACAGCGGAGGCTGCCGCTGTGTTAGGCCTGAGGAAGAAAGGAGCCGCTGTGGGGCTGTTGGGTGGAGGAGCTGGGTCTGCCGGCTGTGGGTAGAAGCTGTGGTGGTCTGCTGTGAGGGTGGAGAGGCAGAGGTGGAAGACTGAAATGGCGATGGGAGGGGCTGCTGGGTCTTGGTTTGTGAGGGCTGCTGCTGTTCGGTTGCTGTGGAAGAGACCGAAGGAGAAGAAAATCTGTTGAAGCTGGTCGGTTGACAGAGAACGGCTTCGGGTGCAGGGGAAGAAGGAGACGGTGGAAGTGTGGGTGGTGCTGGTTTGGGGAAGGAGAAAAGGGAAAATGAAGGCTGTGTGAGGGAGGCAGCTGAAATGGAAGGCTTTGGGGTTGTCTTGGCTCTCTGGTGCTCTTTTGGCCAAGGGGAGGGCCAAGCTTCGGCTGGCAACTGAGGGGAGAAAGAAGATTTGCCCGGCTGAAGGGAGAAGAAACTAAAAATCAGGACCCCCCTTCAGCCAGGGGTTTCTCTGGTTTTGGTCCCCAAGGCCAAAAGTGGGGGAAGGTGGCGGCTTGTCTTGGTTTCAAGGGTGGCCGCTGTAGAGAAGATGAAAGCTTGGGTTTTTTACCTTTTGGGTGGCTGCCGGGGAAGGAAGAGGGACCGGAGACCGTGGGTCTCTGCCCACTGCTGTGAAGAAGAAGCAAAATGGAATCCTCCCTCTCCCCTTTGTAGCTGGGGATGAGCAGAAATAGGGGTTCTCCTCGTGAGGAGGGGCCTTCATTGTCGGCTGGAAACAAGGAAAAGAAGACCCTGGGTGGGGGCTGAGTCCCTGATTTTCAGCCGAAAGAGAGGGATCAAATGGTCTTGGGCCAGGGGGAGCGGCTAGTTTCGGGTGAAGAAAAAAGTTTTTAGGTTTCCTCTTTTTTTGTGTTGCCTCCCCCCTCCAATATTCAAAATTCCCTATGCATAGGCAAAATATTGTTTGAGCCTTAAAATTGATTCCTCACTTTCTTTTTTTGTAAATTTGATTTTTCTTATTTTTTTGTATTTTTGAAAACGAGCAATATCAACGTCGACTCAATAAGAAAAATCAATAATTTTAAAATTAACGCGTTCGAAAGACCTTTGAAAATTTAAATTCTTTTTAGACGACGCTGCAAATGCTAAAAACGATGCAAATGTATTAAAAATGTATTTTTTTGGGTTTTCAATGCTTTTCACTATTTTTGGTTTTTTCTGAAAATTTATCAAAACATGGATCAAAAATTGGGTAGCAACAATAATAAATTTTATTTAATGCAATTTTTCTTTGAAAGACAACTTTCAAAACTTAATAAGAAAATTAATCATATTAAAATTCTTATTAACATCCTAAACTATTTTAGAATCAAATAAATAAAATCTTATGGCTTAAAAGCTCTCTTTCTTTTAGAAAAACCTATTTTTTTATTAAAAAAATATTATTTAATTAAACATTTTAATTAAATCCTAACTCAATTAGGATATTACTAAACACAAAAAAAATTTGAATTAAATATTTTAATTCAATCGTAATCCTATTAGAAAAATTAATTTAATTTGTGTTTCAATTTTAAATTATAAAATCAATATTTTATATAACAAGGGGCAAAATTGCAATTCTATCTCAAAAGCCAAAATGTAATAAGAAATAAATAGCAGGGGTAAATTCATAAATTAAATCCAAAACCCTTTTATAATTAATTATAAGTGGTAAGTGTATAGTAGTAATTACACACCTACAAACCTTAAAAGGTGTCAGGGGTAGAATTGTAATTCTACCCCTAAATCTTCTTCTTCTCTACGGACAACAATGGGCTCTTTACCCACTGCCAGTGCCTGGTGCAGTAGCAGCTACTACTGCTAACCAGTTGTGCGAGCGATTGGCCATCGTGTTATGCAGCCTCCAACGCGAGGCTTCTACCTCGCACTGGAAGGCCAGCAATGCTTGTAGTGCCTAGCTTTGCTAGCGTGCCTCAGTGACAACCCATGGCTGCCGCTGGGGAGGCGTTGGCAAGGTAGCTGTCATGGGCTACTGCCTCTTGCGTCTAAAGGTGCTTGCAGCAGCGCTAATGGCTTGAACAATAGCCTAAGTTTTTTTTTTTTTGAAAAATCAATGAGAGAAAAAATATTTTGGGAAAATATTTTTTTCTTATAAAATTAATTCAAAATTAACACCAATAACAATTAAAACATGCAAACAACAACCCTAATTGTCTAACGATGACTCTAATAGCACTGTTGGGTTTCCCAAAACACATACATGCAATGAAAGTAGTAAGTTTAATTTTTTTTTGGAAGTCCCAAGGATCCTGTTAGACAGATCTAGAGTTGTTTAGGGTTTATATGAAGATTATCTAAAGATCTGAACTTCTTTTCAGCTTTGAATATATGATTCAAGGCTGGATTGTCACAAACCACAAATCGTCCAAGTATCCGGCCTCTAAAGGTAATCCACATGAACCACTAGTGAGAAATATCATAAACCCTTTTAAAAGAGAGGGATTGCTACACTTTAGAGTGCTAGCTCTTTTCTTTTGTGTTTAGGTGTTTCTATATTATACTCTTCTCACCTTAAAACTCTACACCAGAAATAAAATGCATAACTTTCTATTTATAGAAAATCTAAAAACCCTATAAATGACAATATCAATTTCCCCTTTAAACAATATTATATATATTATTTTAAGCTGGTTTTAGAAATTTATTCAATCAAGTCCCTACTTGATTTTTCTAGGTCTAGAATTGTAATTCCTTGTATAATTATACTCTAGTCATCAATTTCTAAAACTTATTTATAACCAAGTCACACATGATTAATCATCCCATTTTAATTTTTGACTAATAGTTCTTATGTGTGTGAACCATTAGATTTCCTAATAAGTGGGCCCAAATATAAATCATAATCCTAAATAAAATAAGATTATATAAATAAAATAAATTAATTTATTATCAATTCAATAATTGATTGATTTATATTTAAAAATCAAGTACAATCTCTAGCAACCTATCATGATCCCCCAAATATTAGGAAAGTCATAAGTGGTTTGACTTAACCTTTAATGACTAGTTTCGCTGTGTAATTATTATCTATTCATCAACAATATTCCGATTTAGACATTATAGCATGGAGTGTGTCTACTATGTCAAATCATGTTTGTTCTTAACATTATAGTCATTGATTCTTTGAAACTATTTACAAATTTCATTCCACCTTACGTAATGATTTACAATCAATACTACTAAAGAACAGATGGAACATTTTCCTTAATTCACCAAGAATGATGAATCCTTTTTTTATTACTTAAATACCTTTATATAGTTCATGTCATACCCAATATTTATCAATTTGTTATCTTTGATTAGGACAACGTGTAACTAGATCAAAACATAACACTCTTTATATAAGATAATGTAGTGATTTCAAGTCTAATAATCATTAAGTTAGTTCTAGGTATCCATAATATCTCAGCTTATAAGAACAACTACTTAATTTCATAATGGAAAAAACATATTATGTATCGGTCTCAACAGCTCTAATTAATATGCAGTCTTAATAGAGAATTAACCAAGAATATTTTAGAAACAATGCTTTGATGCAATAGAAATCTCATAATTATAACAACTTATAGTTTCTTATATTTATATTATATAGTAAAACCCTTGGCTTGGCATTCTCCCCCTTGGCTTGGCGTTCTGCCACACAAAGATCTGAGTGAAACCCTGAGCTTATTAATAAGATTTCAGGTGTCGCAACCCTGGACTATCAGTCCTTAACTCCTGGTATGAGAGGTTTTCGGACACTATATCCTTAATTTTTTTATATATAAAAAAAAGAAAAACATATAGCAGGAGAACAACATTGAATAGAGCTTGTTTTCCTTTTAAGGTCATTCTTTATCTGTGGATTGAATAGAGCTTTGTTCCTGTGAAGGTCATTCTCTATCGTGGGATTTCCTAAGTGTTTTAAGCTTAGTGCCATTACCCAAAGACTAATGAATCCCTCCAGCATAGCATGGCCAGAGAATCCCTCCAGCATAGCATAGTATAGCCAGAGAACGACATTAGTTTTACTCTAAAGGTGATCATAATTGGGGTGTACTTTTTTTCGAAAGTCGAGACGTCACGCGAAACTCAAAAAAGAAGACAATAGGCAAATGGGGTTGCGATACCCGCATATGCATTGGATCACCATTGCAGAGACGAAAATCATGGCTCCAGCAGAAAACCTTAAACTCCCTCAATAAAAAACCACTGTGAACCGAGACTACGGTCCTTTTTGTAAAGCGGTGTAGATAAGGAACTGTCCACTTCTCTCTTTATGACTAAACCTGTTAAAAGCTCGTTAAAAGGTGAGATAACTACTTCTAATTCACTCGAAAAAGGCACCTCCTATCCATGATCTTAAGCTAAGATGCATAAAAGAAGGTTACTCTAATTTCGGGCACAACTACTGGAACCTTACCCTCAGGTAAGAGTGTTGGTTCAAAACTCTTACGTATCAACGATTCCTTATCCGCAATAAGATTGTAAATGAGTATGTCACGACTTAACAACCAGAACGACCATCTCATCCAGAGGGGCTCCTGATTCGAGGTTTCTTTGTGGCATCGCCTGTCCTTTCTATAGAAAGAAAGATAACCTAATTGTCATTGTCGACACCTTTATCATCTTGTTCAGTAGGCCGATATGTCTTAAACGACCGTCCTCCTATGCACTCAGGTGCGATAAAATACATCATGGTTTTTTGGTTTTCTGGGTAGTCACCGAAGGCTCTTTGACCAAGGAGGCATTCTAATAGGAAGGCCGACCACTATATAAGCCTCCATCAGTCCAAGAGAGAAGCAAGCTACCTTTCTTTGATCCACCTTCACGAACAGGGAATAGAACAAAAAGAGTCCGCGTATGGTGGGCATGGTAGGTTCGAGGATCTTACGTGGCGGAGGAATCCATTTGTTCGAAAAAAGAACTCTTTTTTTCCCACGGCTGAGACAAAACGCCCCCAAAGCCGGGAAAGACTCAATTTTTCCCTTTGTTTCTGCTTCGATTCTTTGGTTATGAAAAGCCGTTAATTAATTAAAATGAAATGAAGTAGTAGTAGTGAGGCGTCAATACGAAGTTGTGTCAGCTATAGATATAGACTAGGCTAAGGGAGGGACTTCATCTCTTCTATTCTTTTTACTTACATACACCTTACACTTCTACTAAGTCTAACGAGGCTCGAGTGCCTTTGTCGGATGTTTATTCACCCACTATTTAGTAAAACCCTTGGCTTGGCGTTCTGCCACACAAAGATCTGAGTGAAACCCTTAGCTTATTAATAAGATTTCAGGCGTCGCAACCCTGGACCATCAGCAGGAGAACGACATTGAATAGAGCTTGTTTTCCTTTTAAGGTCATTCTCTATCAGTGGATTGAATCCTTGTGTCAGCTTCGGAGCTATCTTGTACTTCTCTTTTATTTAGCCTAGCTTAGGAGAAAGAGGCCCTAGGTTTGTGATGGACACAATTATTACACGCCTTCGGGCTACCAAGAGGTTACGCTCTTACCCTTTCGGTTCGCTCATGACTCGGCTGGCTACTAGACTGGTAGTTGTGGTTGACCGAAAAGAAAGTGGACTTCCTGTTTTTTGAATCCCATCGGGTAAAGAGAAAGTAGGTTAAGTACACCAAGCTCAATGCCGAGGTCACATGCTTGCAATGGAAGAATCCTTTTTGTTGGAACTAGCTAGATTGTTTCAAGTTAAAGTGCTAGTCGTCGGTTAGTCCCCCTTTCCCACCTTTTCCTTTTCTACTGGAAAACACTTGAAGGATACGAGGCATAAGAATATGGATCGAACTTCTTAAAAGGGAACCACTACTGCAGCCAATCCATTGAAAGATGAAGACAATGTTAAATACAGATGCAAACCCCACATCATGGGGGTTTATAGGAGATCCTAGAGGCTCGATCGAAAGGCTGCGATACCATAGCTTTTGACTCAACTCTAGGTTCCCATCAGGCAAAAAGGGTTTTGCCTGACCCTACTTAAGCATGTATATTTTGTCAATGAAGACTTGGTGTGAAGCCTTGGAGCTTACATTAGAAGAGCAAAAGGCCCGGGGCTCAGATATAGGATCAAAAGACTGACTAAAACCGAGAGAGATGGGCCCCATGTCAATCGAGTGGAGGTTGAAGTCCTAGAAAGAGACCGTCGTGGTTTGGTGTCAACTAGACGTACGTAAGTCGGTATAGTTCTGTTCTCTGAAATAAAAGAGGTAGATACGGACGTGAATGAAGTGAGATCTTGGAACAAGGGCAGTGGGCGTAGGGTTTGATCCTGAAAGAGCCCCTATTTCAAGAGCGCGCGGGACTTAATCCAATTCCCACGGAACGGTAAGCCATTCCCGAAGAAGACTTCATGCAGTATGGAAGTTGTCAGCAAGGAGAGAGGACTATGTCTTATATCTTATATAAAGAAATAGAAGAATGAGGCCGGAAGAAGGATTCGCACTCCGGTGCTCCAATGAACAACAGTTCTCCACTTTACTCTATTTAGAATAGTGGTCAATCCCTCGGGTAAGTTATGAATATAACTTAATGTTATGTTCACACGGTGATATTCTTTCTTTTCAAGAGTACTACCCTGTACGTAACGTAGTCTATGTCTAGGCTTGACAGGAGATAGACAGCCAGGTACGAATGGAGCTTAGGTGTTTTTCATGCTTTATTGCTAACCATTGATCATTTAAGGTTGAAATCGCAAACTCTTTAGAGTTTGGGAGAGAGACCTCCTACCTTTCCAAGTTAAGATAGGGAAGTAAAGAAGAGTGGAGAATCATCCCATATCGCTGCCTTTATCCCAGCGCTATCCTAATAGCGATATGCTTAAGAGAGGGAAGTCGTGTTCATAAACCGGGAAAGTAGCAGAAGGGCGATCGGAGCAAAACAACTTCTTTGTCTAACCTTTATCTTATAGTCGATATTGTCGTAAAGCTCTCGTAAAGGACTGGGGGTTAAGGCACGACCTATTCAAGAAGTGCCCAAGTTACAATGAGAAAATCCCATTTCCATTTTTTTTTGGGAGGCCACTCCTTTTTTCCAATTCCAAACAATTTAAGAAGCGCATCAGGATGCTTTCAAAGTTTCTTCGGGATACGCCAGTTGCCGATGTGCCTTAATTTAAAAAGAAAGCAAAGAAGGAATTTTCTTGACAGAAAATATCTTGAATGAACCATTACGCCTTTCATGTGCAGAAGCCTACCAGACTTAATGATTTCATAAATGCTAGAAATTCGCTATAAATTACGTAATGTTATTAATTTTCATATTCATGTTTTTTTCTGCATAAAAGCAGTGTCTATTGGGTCTTTATGGTGGTTGATAGATTCTTGTTGGGGGGGAATTCCTATTCAAGAGGCTCACTTTGAAGGAGCGATATCTAGCAAGTCTTCCGTGAGTGAATGGTCTCTTTCAGTCCGCGAGTCAATCCTATCAGCCGATCAGCCTAATACTTAAGGACTAAGTTTCCTTTCAAACTCTCAATTGAATAAGAAAAGAAAGCGTAGAAAGAAGCCTCTTCATATTCTTCATAGAGTCAACATAGAAAGCAACGCCCAATAGAGTTTTGCCTTGTGTAGACCTATCTTTTTTGGTCTCGCTTAGCCGGTCACCGTATGCCTAAGATCCTATTCTAAGATGGGCAGAGAGCCCTTTTCTGATATGATGATCCTCTTTCTTTTTTCAATTGTGCAGAATTCGAGGTTAAGGTAACGTTTGAGAACGCGTTTGAACCTGCGTTCCCAAAAAATTTGAATTTTTTTTTTGTTAAATTTAATATGGTTTGTACGTTTTAGATTGTTTTGATGTGCTGATGTTAAAAATGATTTTTAAAAAATAAAAAAACATCATTGGCATGCATTTTGACACGAAAAGTTATTTGAAAAGCACCTGCAACCACACTGCCAAACATGCTGCGTAACACACCTTGCTTTTCGGTGAGATCAAACAGTTGGGAATGGATATCGAGGGCTTGGAAAACCGCGAGGTGAGTCTCGATGTCTGGTTAAAAATCAGGATTCTGGAGAAAGAAGCCCTGCACGAGAAAGATCCCAACCCAAAAGGTTGTGCTGGGCTAAATGCTAATGCTGGTTTAGAAACCTGATCATTTACGTTGTGTTCCTATAGGGGCCGGGTACACTCTATCTGAAATGAAAATGAGACAGAAATGAAAGCAAGACTTCGAAAGTTTGATAATTCATTAATTAAATAACTGATGAATATTAAATATAAATAATTTTTATTAATAAATTAAATATATTTAAATAAACAAAATCAACATTTATATATGTAACTTACAGATCTTATCATATGTTTACCATGTGTGAAGTGAGAAACTCTTTCTGTGTTGTCCACTCAATTTCTTCAGATAGCTTCCCCAAACCCTGCTGTTACCAACCTTCATCCCTTATTTCCCGTTCAATTTCTCCAGATATTACTATGTGCTATGACCCTTGGAACACCTCTTGAGTCCTGCCACAAGCTTACTATAATATGTTTAATCTTCAACCTTTCTGCCCTCGACTTGTCGGTTTTTTTTTTTTTTTTTGTCCTTTGTACTACAACCGTTCAAGTCTTTTGTAACTACTTTACAAAATGTCAACTCATCCAGAATAGCCAATAAAAAATAAAATAAAAAATTCATTTCGAAGCTGTACTTTCAATAAAGACTTTGCATGTAAGCGCCCATCAATGTTTTATTCCCCTTCATGGCAGTATATCTATGGACCTCTTCTCTTGTCAACATCAGTCTCTAGTTTTTCACTAATCTGCCTTCTTCCTCCTTGGTGAGAGACCCTTTACGCTCTTGGGTTTTGACAACAAGAAATCAAGGTACTCCCGTTAATCATAATCAAAAGATTCTCCTTGTAATTTTCAATTTCTGATTTCTCTATCTGTATATAACCTCTCTTTTGAGCTCCATTTCGTTTGTTTGATGCCATATTTTCCAGTTCATAGTAACAGTGATTCGGTAGGTAAGATTAGTTCTAAATGTTTGTTTGATTTTAGCATTTCAGTTTATTTTTTGACTTCGATAGATGCCGGGTTCTTCTTTTATGTCCTGGTTTTTCATTAACAACTGATCAAATGCTTTAAAGCTAAGGCCAGTTTTGGTTTGTTTAGTCATGTAGGAGCGGGATTAACTAAATTGATGGTTTCTTTTTCTTTCTTTCCAGTAGTCATGGAGGAGTGGTTTGTTTACTCATTTGATATCTATAAGCCATCAAACTCTCCACTTCTACTGTTTTAATGAAATCACGTTTGCTGTTCATAATAATCATCGCTGCTTATCTGCTAAAACATTCTAAATACACACACACACACGAAAAAAAAAAAAAGAGTGAAAAATGTTTCTTTTGTATTGGATGGTGTCCAGACATGCCTGCTTTTGAATGTGCCGTCAATTATTTGATGCGCCTTCTCCTGGCCTCAGGCTATATAGAAGGAAGAGAAGGAGGAGTTGCTTAGAAGGCTTCTAATTGGACCTCGAATTTTAGTTGATTATCATTAATGGTTGGATTACACTATAAGGATAATTTTCTCCCACATTTAATCCTTTCCATCCGGGGTTTGAATAGGATTTTGTTCTTACATCTATGTCTCATAAGAACTATAAGTTACCTTTTCAACTTATTTAGCTGGAACCTACTGCTGAAACTTTGATTCATTAGTATTACAAATTGTCCTGAAGAGAACGTATTTGAAAGAAAGATTTGTCATAAAGCAGCCCAGACAGCTATCATTGTGTAGGTATAGGAATCTGTCATGTGTGTATACTCGCTTTCATGTTGGTCTAATTTTTGCTCTTTTCATGGTCTGGAACAAGAAATGGAAGGATCATCTCGTAGAAAACGCAGCCGTGTGGAGATGCTTTCACCAAATTACAAGCTTGGTAAAACTCTTGGATATGGCTCCTTTGGAGAGGTGAAGCTTGCTGAGCATAAATTGACAGGTCTTCATGTTGCCATCAAAATACTTAATCGCCATGAGATGAAAAAACAGGGGATGGAAGAAAAAGGTATAGACCGTGCACAGCCTTTTACTATCAAAATGAATCTATGTGATTGGATAATTCTATTTGAATGAAAGTCATTCATCTGAACTTGAAATATGAAAGTTTTATGCCAAGATGTTAGACATTTATTATATTCCTCTGGGAGGACTCGAGGAAGATTTTGTTCTAGATTTTCTTTTCAGTTCAGAGTTTATTCAGATTTACCTCAGTTGTCTTATGTTTTCTCCTTTTCTTTTGCAGCGAGGAGAGAAATCAAAATCTTGAAAATGCTAATGCATCCTCATATTATACGACTGTATGAGGTTATTGAAACATCATCTGATATATTTGTTGTAATGGAGTATGCCAAGTGTGGGGAACTCTTTGAGTATATTTTGGAGAAGGGTAGGTTAGAAGAAGATGAGGCACGCAGTTTTTTCCAGCAGGCAGGATTGACTAATATTAAGCATTAGATTTCTTCCACATTTTCTCTTCATTTCCCAATTCGATTCAGTGAGCCAAACTTCTCTCTGCTTGCAGACAATTTCTGGTCTCGAATTTTGCCACAGGAATATGGTTGTTCATAGAGACCTTAAGCCCGAGAATTTGCTGTTAGATTCTAAGCACAATGTGAAGATTGCTGATTTTGGTTTGAGCAATATAATGCAAGATGGTCATTTTCTAAAGACAAATTGTGGAAGTTACAACTATGCTGCCCCAGAGGTATGGATCAGGTGGAGGCTTCCTTACCTCGTTTGGTCTAAGCTACATTTGCCTCATGTAGTGATTTTTATTCATAGGTAATGTTATCTGTTCTTTTAATAGGTCCTAGCTAGGAAATTGTATGCTGGGCCTGAAGTGGATATATGGAGCTGTGGTGTTATATTGTATGCTCTTCTTTGTGGTTCACTACCATTTGATGATGAAAGCATTCCCAATCTCCTCAGGAAAATAAAGGTACTTTACATTTTCTTTTCTATCTGTGGATTGTGTAAATCAGCTTAAAGTCTCCAGCAAATAGTTCAACTCAGTTATATAATTTTTGGGCTGGCCATTTTATTTTCAAGTTTAGCTTCAAGAATCAGTTATGTATGCATCATTAGAAACTTTGCTTTCTACTGACTGCTTAGGGTCTACTGTTATATTCTGTTGTCAGAAACCTTTTGTCGTGATTGAAGACTACGTTTAACTTCCCTTCACATCTTCGCTGACTCAAGTCATTTTGGGTTTCTCTGTTTTTGTTGCCTTGAAATAACCATCTTTTTTTACTACCTATTCCTGTCTCATATGATTGTTATAGTTGATTCTTCTGTATTCTGCTATTCCATTTTCCACCACATTCACAGTATAAAACATTACCTCTTTATTTCCCAACAATCTTCTGTACTACAAAACTATTGTTGTTTTATCCTTAAATTTATTATTTCCTTTGATTTTACACTTCCTTCACGATCAAGGAGTAATTTGCAGACCATGAATTTAATTATCAGTTTATTATATATGCTTTCTGAGTAGTCCATTTATTTTCTTTGTTAATAAGCGTTTAGTTACTGATATTCCACCTTCAACTATTGTATGTCATTATTATACGAAGATTAATTCTATAGCATCCTCAGCATACATTGTGTTCTCTTCAGGGTGGCATATATTCTATTCCCCGATATTTGTCACCTGGTGCAACAGATATGATCTCAAAGATGCTTATGGTTGATCCAATGAGAAGAATGAACATGCCTGAAATTCGTCAGCACCCGTGGTTCCAAGCTCACCTTCCACGTTATTTGGCTGTTCCCCTGCCAGATACTATGCAATATGCTAAAAAGGTCTTCCTACCTAAGATTTGAGTTATGAATTAATAGTGACTGTATGGTTTTGTTTCTTCTAAATCCTTGTACGTAGCTTTTATTTAGCATGAACCGGAGGATTCAATAATGGTGAGGAAGAGTGGTCAAATCTAATGTATTGTGTAAGACCTGAAATGTCTTGGATTGAGTGATAAAGAATGATCCTAGTTACGAGAAGTATATGTCATTAATGGAAGGTAGCATGAGGCTTAGCTGACTCGAGGATTTTAGTATGTTAAAATGGTAAATAGCATGGATTTTATTGTCTGTACTGGTTTGTTTTGACATGATGCTTCATTAGTTACAAGTATGGTATAACAGGTAGATCCTTGCTGTTCTCTGGAGAGGCTATACTGATATTCTGGATGCAAATGGATCCTTTTAGTGTCTAGGTGAAGCTCTTAGGACTAGCAGTACTGTGCCTAATACCTTACACAATGTTTGGAGAAAAAGGTTTTGAAGAAAAGGGAGAGAAATGAACCCTATAAGCATGTTTAATAGTCTTTTCTTCAAGGAGGGACAATTCAATCCCCTCCCTTCCAAATCATCGATCCAATTTATTCAAACTATTAACTGTCATTCCTGCAGATTGATGTAGAGATTTTTCAGGAAGTGGTCAAGCTGGGATTTGATGGGAAACAACTAACCGAATCCATTATATGCAGAATGCAAAATGAGGTTTGGAAAATTTAAAACTTTTCGTTGAGTGTTTTAAAAACTCTTTGCATACAATAATCGAAGTTTGCTTATTAGTATTACTTTACAATTTTTTCAGGCAAGCGTTGCATACCATTTGTTATTGGACCATCAATTCCGTGATTCTAATGGTTATCTTGGAGCTGAGATCCAAGAGACTACGGTGTGTTTATCTTTCCCATGTTTACTTTACAGGGGAAAAAATGTTGTCGACATTTTAATTTATGTTGGTAAGAAGTTATTTCAAGTGCATAGTAGTTTCTGAAAGGGCTTTGCTCTGAAATTCTAAGTTGTGGCATGTCTTGAGGATCTGTCCCTGGGCATGCATTAACTAAAACTGAGGAATATGATTTATCTATAATGTAAGAGGATTAATCTCCCTCTGCCCTGCACTAGGTGGGATATATATTTTTACCACTTCTATTTTTAGCATTTTCATTGAAGGATGATTAATGTTATATATTCTGTTAGTATACTTTCCATTTGATTTGCATTGCTCTCAAGTCTCAACCTTTTTTTCTTCTTTGCTAGGAAAGTAGTCTCAGTTCTATGCATCCAGATGAGCCTTCTTCATCAACAGGGCGCTTACTTCCAGGACATATTAATAATCAAGGATTGGCTTTACAGTTTCCGGGTAATAGGAAATGGGCTCTTGGACTTCAGGTTAGTTCCTGTGCTTTTAGAGTGTACAAATTCAAGTGCCGATTTCGAGCTTGTGTGTGGCATGAACTGCCTGGGGCTGGCTTAGGTTGTTTGGCTCTCAGCGGAACTTTGAGTAGAGATCCTAGGTTGTCATCTTAGATCCCATCTGGCTGCATGAGAAATTGAATATATAATGAAACAATGGCTATATTCATTTTACAGTTATACCTGATTATATTCATTGCCTTCACTTTGTCAGTCTCGAGCTCATCCTCATGAAATAATGATAGTAGTTCTCAGAGCTCTGCAAGAACTGACTGTGTGTTGGAAGAAAATTGGTGATTACAATATGAAGTGCAGGTGGATTCCTGGCACTCTTGAACCTCACAAAGGCAAAGCCATGGCAGTGAACGACCACCCTGTTCATAATTCTGATTTACTTGCGCAGCCCTCCATTGTTGAGAAAGATGCAATCATGAACCCACCGAATGTGGTGAAGTTTGAAGTGCAGGTAAATGCACTCATCCTGCTTGTTTTTGCTTTTAAATGTATATGAACGAGGAGAGATTCATATGGGAAAAGGGTCGAAAAGCTGATAAAAGGTAAACCTAGTGTAAAATCAAGGCATAGTCTGATATGGCTGATGCATTCACTGTTTTGACAGCTTTACAAATCTCACGAGGAAAAATACTTACTTGATCTACAAAGAGTCGAGGGTCCTCAGTTACTCTTCTTGGATCTTTGTGCAGCTTTCCTTGTACAGCTCCGAGTCCTTTAATCATGCTCCTTGTCCCTTGGCTGTCTTTCATTGTTTTAGCAAGCTCATGTTGCAGGCAATTATGCATTTCAACTTGTTCCTGTCTTAAAGAATAAAAACCTTTTTCTTTTTTTTTCTTTTTTGCAGGCATGCATTTCAAGCTCATGTTTCAATCATGCATTTCATTTTTTTTATTCTTGTATGCAAAACGTACTTGAAGCTTTAAATTGAATGCCCACTGCAATTTAAGTTGTAAATGAGATACCTGCGGCTATTAATTGGCGGTCAAATTTATTTTTTTTTTTAAGAAAAGAAAATTATAAAGGATTTTTTAGCCTTTTGTTTTTTTTACTAAAAAAATCCTAATTATAAATTAAAAAATTTATACATGTATCTAATTAAATAAATTAAAAATCATATGTGCTAATAAAAAAATATTAATATATTTATTTAACTTGTTTTTGTTGCGGGTTACATAATTGTTTTTTCTAACATGAAAAAATAAATATATAGGTGTTGTTAATGTATTTTTTGACATCGACTAAAAAATATAATTATGAATAGAAAAATTGATGTTTATATATAATAAAATAAAACAAGGATGATATGTGTAAATAAAAACTTATAGAATCTCAAGTTAATTTTAAAAATAGTAGAAAAATATGATAATATTACGAGTGCACAAAATAAATCTTAAATGTATGAATCGATAAATTAAGAAATAGTTGTTTATGGCAATGAAATTCCATTATTTCTATAAAAGTAAAAGATAAGTATGCTATTTAACCCTATTATATCTTAAAGATCACTGTTTCATATCAAGAATAAATAATTTTTATTTTTAAAAATCATTTTTTAGTTATATAAAGCATAAACAATTATAGATGAGTTAGAATAATTTATTCAAAACATCAATTACATACAAAATAATTAATAAACAATTGTTATTTAAAAAAAAAACTAAATATATAATCTAAGAAATCAGAGAGAAGAGATATTCTATAAGTATAGAGTGACAAATATTTCAAGTGTCAAGAATTAGAAATAATAATATTTTTCTAAAACAAAGTTTTAGGAAAAAAAAAAGGATTTTTTTTAAAAAAATATATTATAAAAAGAATAAAAAGAAGAATAAAAAGAATGGTGATAAATAGGCTAAGTGTAAAGTAATAAATATTTCAAGTGTAAAGAAAAAAAGAAAAAAACCCAAACAAATTTTTTTCAAAAAAAATAAAAAATAAAAAAATTAACTATGGTATATTACCTGCTACAGTAAAAAAAATAAAAAATTACATATTGCCACCATTGTAGTGAAAATTGAAAAATATTTGCAAATTTCTCACCGCTATTGTACCTTCAACTATAAAAAAAATAAAAATTATAATTTTATCACCATAACAGTAAAAATTGAAAAAATTACAAAATTATCATTCCTACAATGTTTTACCCATTTCATTTTAGTATATTGTATAATAATTGCAACTACACACAATTGTTTAGTTGCTTACTTGATAATTATCTCATGCTTTACATGAGTCCCACCAAAACATTTTTTAACATAAAAAATATTTAGGCATTTCCAACATGTTTTCCAGTGACAACAAAAATTTTAATTATTAATTCAAAACTTGGTTTATTTCGTCAACTTTGAAATTTTCTAATTTGAATCCATGTCTAGTTATGGTTTTAAATTAATCTGTGTTTGAGTTGATCTAATGTGACTCGATTGAATTAGCAGGTCCAAAAACAATTTACATGACCGATAGAAATATAATTTGATTTAAAAAAAAAACTAAGATTATGATATATTGGATCAATTTAGTGTATTAATAACTTTATTTTTTAGAATTATTATTTTTTATCTAAGTACAAGACCCTAGAAATAGACAATAGTAGCAAAGCAGTGGAATAATCTTTTTAAAAAATGATTATAATAGATTGTGAAAAACAAATGCCTTCTAAATTACAATAAATTTCTATTATCTTATTCAAAAACAAAATAAAAATTAAATGAAATTTAATAAAATAATATCTAAAATATATCCTTAATTAATGTAAAAAATAATATATAATATTTTAAATTAATTATTTTTAAAGAAATTAATATTTTGGAAAAACAATTTAAAAAAAAAACAAGTTAGGTGGCCTAGACCCTGGACCATATAAAAAAAAACCTCATGCATTGGGGCTTGACAATTTAGACCCGTGCACGAGGGCTTCCTTTTTTTCTTCTATTTAAAGAGGTGAACGATGCGTTATCTATTTTTTGAAATTTAACAATCTTATGTGGTTAGAAAGTTAGAATGTTGATATCTAGGTGGCAAAAAATCTATTTTCACCCATATTTATACTAAAAACACTAAGGAAACATCTTAGAGATTTCAATAAATCCATTTATTATATTAAATTAGTATTTAATCGGTTAAAAATAAACCAACTCGAATACAAATTTTTTCTCAATGCTTGATCTATTTTTTTTAGCAACAAGAATGAAAGAAAAAATATCTAAATAAAACTTCATTCGTCAAACGCAATCCATTAATACCAAGAATAGCTAGTTTTGCACTCGAAAATAGCTCGTTTATCAACTCTCTCTCATCTTCACCATAATCCGGTGACTCTCCCCTATCTCTCAAACTCAGAGATTAAAATATAAACAAAATAAAATTTTGGACTAAATCATTTACTCATCAAACTAAAGGGACCAAAAAGAAATTTTGACAAAATCCCAAGGCATAAAAGGCATTGACACAACTTGCTTTTTTTAGAAAAAAGGCTTCCAATCTTTTCTCTCTTTCAATTTGGTCCCCTCAATTTTAATTCTTCTCAAACAATAAAATCAAATTCTTTATCGTGAAATCGAGCATTAATCCAATGACAATGTTTTTTTTATGATTGAGATAATCATATAAAAGTAAGTCGAAACAAATTATCACCCACAAATCCCAATAAAACACAAAATAAAATTATCAAATTGAAAAGAAAAAAAATCTGATGACTAAAAGCTAAAAATAAAAATAAAAAAGGGGTTAAGAGTTCATACCACATTTGTTTTAAGAAAAAAAGACCTACCATTTTGTTTTCCAATTTTGGTCACCTCCTTTCCCATTTCTTTCAAATATTAAAATTGATTTTATTTTTTTTGTAAAATCGAGCATCAATCCAATATTAAGAATTTTTTTATTACACTATATATATATATATATATATATATATATATATATAAAGTAAGTCAAAACAAATTATCAACCCCAAATCTTAATCACCACAACATTACATGATGAAATTGAAAAAATAAATTGATAACAAAAAAAATAACTAAAATAAAAAATAAATAAAACAAAACATTGCAAAACCATAGTGTTTTTCCTCGCAGTCTATAATTTTTTTTTTAATATATTAGTGCGTTTCATATGTTTTTCCTAATTGCTTCTATTCACTTCACTTAATGCATATGCAATGTTGTGTGAGGATATTTTTAAATCCTATTCTTATTGAATTTTGCAGCAATTAAAATGATTATTTAAGAATTTTTTAGAATTAAGTTTTGAAAGGAAAAATGTATTACTCTAGTCAAAAATATTTTCCATAATTTTAACGATTTAAATTCTGAAGGCAAAAAATTATTACTCTAGTAAAAAAAAAAAAATTTAGTTATGTATTTATTTATTTATTTTACACAACCTATCTTTTTTTTATCATCAACATGATTTTTTTTAATAAAAACTTGGTTATTAAAATGAATATTCATAAGAATTTATTTGAACGATTTAAATTAAAGACCAAAAAAAATTATCTTTTGAGCCAAAAACTTGTCTTTTTCTTATTCATTTATATCTTTTATATTTTGGAAAAAACATGTATATATTTTTTTTTAAGTTTGGTTTTAAATAACTTATCATTATAATTATTTTATTCTCATTTAATATTCATGTACAATTCTTTTTTTTTTAAATTACATATTGGATTCAAATATAGTTATTTATAAAGTAATTGTTAATATTACCATAAAAAGTTCAAATCTTTATTTAAAAACATGAAATAATTGGATGAATTTTTAAATATCATTATAATTATTTATTTAAAGAGGAATTTTTTAAAAATAATAAATAAAAAACAAAAGTAAAGTGCTAAGTGAATAAAGTCCAAGGCTGTTTGGGCTTGAAAAAATGAACAAGGAAAACCTGGGCCTTCAAGGTTATACCCATTTGTTTGGCCTTTGAAGATAAAAGGTTAGGTGTTTCTATGCTTTGAAGGTCAAACTGCGTGCCTATCATTTAAATAGAAAGTCTAGAGACACTGATGCGTAAAAAGTTAAGCTCGCACCCTGGTAATTTTATTTTAAAAAAAATAAGTCGACAACACATCGTCCGCTATAATAATTTTCAACCACCAAAAAATCAAGGTTTAAGTTTTTTAATCTCTAAAATCTAAATTTCAACCTGTTTTCACCCAAAAACATATATAAAAAAACATCTTAAGAACTTCTATAATCTCATTCCCAACCACAAAACACACTCTAATTAGCCTAAAAACTCAAAATCAATTAAAAACAAACTTTTCAAATCACGATCTACTTTCCTTGTCATGGACTTTCCTCTAAAAAATAAACTCATTGATACCAAGATTTATGGTTTTATGGCTGGAAGAAGGTTGGATGAAAATTTTCTCTCTCCTCTTTCATTGTGTGACTCTCTCCCCTCTTTCAACCATAAAAGGAAAAAAAATGTTAGAAATGTAGTTTCATGTTGAAAATATAAAGTTTGAAAATAATATAGATCAAAGTATAGAAAAATATGCCTATTGAATAATGCTAATGGAAAAAATAGTTATTTCAACATTGTATTCTCCACCCCTTTCAGCCAACTACCATCTATTTCAACATCCAGTTCTCTTAGAAAGAGCTCACAAGCCGCCTCTTTCATGTTCTTAACCCATCTAACCAGGGCAACAACTCCTTCTTCAAGGCCTATACTAATTGTTCCTTTCAGTCCCGATACCACCGCTCAAATTATTTGTTCTAAGTAAGCAGGATCTGTAGGTAGTGTTGGTACTGCCAGTGCCACAGGTGGAGGCCTAACAATCTTATCACTAGCCTCAGACCTAGCAAATCGTACATCTTTGGTCTCTTGTATGAAATTTTATACTCGAAATCCTGTCAACTCCCTTCTTTCTGACTGTGTAGTAGCAGCCGGAGTATGAGATGTGATATCTAGTAATGGGTCCTCTTCTAGAGTTTCACTCCTGCTCACTCTACGTATCCCCTTCCTATTTGGAGAAAGGTCTATCCTCGATCCTTGTCCCAGCCAAAGCTCTAATACCTATTGTAACATCCTTAAATTTTAGAAAAATGTCAAGTTTAATATTACATCGTGGTTCACAAAAATCCATGAATTTTTTATTTTATTTTTATCATTACCAAAATTTCAACAGAGTTCTATTTGTAAAAATCAATTTACCTATTATCAACATTATATCTTAATCAATTACTCAATTCATTCAAAATCCATTCAACTGGATTATTCCCACATCAGTCATTACCAATGATAAATTTTCATATTATTAATAAAAGATGAGTAAACTAACTAAACTGCTTGTTATAATGCCTAAAAGATTATGATTACAAGTTAATTTATACATTATAACAAAATGAAGTTTATATACACATTAAGTAATATTTATAAAGAGATTTTCCATAAATATCATATTATGTATATATACAGAATATTCACAACTATAAAACTATCCGATATTAATTATAATTACATTATTTAACAATCTATGAATTTGTCACTTATAGACATAAATAACCAAACTACATTATATAAATAAGTCCTTAATATGGAATCTAGACCAATACAAAAGCACCAAAGTAACTAGTCGTGTTGATCTTAAGATGTATCTGAAATACCCGCATAAAATAATGATAAATATTCCATAATTAATCTTTGTTATTTAAACTACATAACTTAATTTTGGTGCTTCTTCAAATAGATGTATTTATCAAACATAATATTCTTTACATGTAATTTATACTCCCTTCTCCATGTTATAATATACCAACTTATCGAAAGTCATTCATTATAGTAATTTGTTCAATGGAATATAATTTGATTCAATGTCTTCTCCGAGACGCAAACATTAAGGCAATTCCTTCAATGGAACTCCACACAACACGAAAATTCCTTCAACAAAACTCCATTCTACAAGACAAATCCTTTAACAGAATACCACATAACACGACAATTCCTTGAACGAAACTCCACTCTACACAACAATTCCTTTAACAAAATTCCAAATTAATTGCAATATCTCCTTTAGGAAGCCTTAACTCATTGTTTAATCAAGACTCATTCATTATACACATTTTTCACGGTATTACCATGTACCCCTACAATTTAAAGAATTTGCAAATTGAATAAGAATGCGTAAAAACAAAAGTCAAGGTGCAAGATACCTATCTGCAGCTGACTGCCATACAATAGTCCCTACTACATGTATAACTCTTGCAACCTCACTTGTATTCAATTATCAAACACACATTTTCTTTAGATTCTATTTAAGTCATCTTATTTCAAGCAATTAGATTTTCAGTTCTTCAATTAATCCAAATGTTACCCATTTATCTAACATGTTAATTAACACAAATCAAGCATAAAAAATAATTCATCATTCAATCTATATTCAAAAATTTAACCTCTACATTACACTAATTTATTCAATATTCTTCCCAACATCTAAATCATCCCAACTAACCCTTTTAGGTTAAGTCTCGTACCTCAAAGTGATGCCAAAATAAGGGAAAACATAAGTGAAATAAACCTTGCTTTCCATTTTTTTTTCCCTTGTTTTTCCCAAAACTATAACTATTCACACTCTAGAATTTATTTATTACACTCTTTAATAGTCAAGAATCACTTTAATATACTTGATTAAACTTCACTTTAGAAAAATCTCTAAAGTGTTTAAGTGGTTTTCTGAATTTGAATTCTCTCTCTCTCTCTCTCTTTTCATTAATTCCGAATCATAAATGCTCTAGATATTTATAGACCCTAACAAACTGATTAACCACTTGAAGCCTTAAAATAAATTAGGAGTTCGTTTTCGGTACAGTCTCAAACGGTCAATATGTGTACCAACTAGTCGATTATACCGGTCAACCGTTTTTGCTACCGCTTCAAACAGTCGATGTGTGTCTCAACTGGTCAATTATACTTATCAACTGTTTTTTTTTTTTTTTGCTATTTAACCTTTTCTAACTTTCTACTTAAAAAAACCTGGGGTTTTACAAAAAACACAAAGTTATTTTAGTTTGTTGTACTAGTTCTCTAGCTTGTTTTTGCTACTACTCTCTAAGCTGCAAGTCAAATCAAATATTTTTTAAAAAGGTAAAAAATATTGTCTAGGTGTTGCTAACGTGTTTTCTAAGAAAAAAAACCATAAACTCTAAATCTAATGCATATTGGACAACATCGGTTTGTGATTTGCGAGAACTTAACCTTGAAGCAATTATTCAAAGCTGAAAAGAACATCTGATCTTCAAGTAATCTTCGTATAAACCCTAAATAATCATAGATCTATCTAACAAGATCCTCAAGACTTCTGAAAAAATTTAAAATTTATAGTTTCCACTACGTGTATGCATTTCGAGAAACCTAAAAGTGGTAGGGGAACCATCGTTAGATAATTAGGGTTATTATACACATGTTTTAATTTTATTAGTGTTAATTTTGAATTAATTTTATGTATAAAAATTATTTTGCCCAAATATTAATTTTTTTCTCATGATTTGTTTTTTTTTTTAAAACAAACTTCGGTTACTGTTCCAGTTAGATTTGGCTGTATATTTTTTTATATGGCTAAAATCCACCTTGAATTAAAAAACATGCTTCTAAATGGTTACTATAGCCATAAGTAGCGGTGCCAGCAATGCTGGCGTGCCAGGCTGTGCTATAAACACAACCAGTCACTGCTGGCTACAACCATAATAATGTCAGGCTCTGCTAGCGCTGCTGGGTAGCCTTGTGCGAGGCTGCTACCTCGCGCATAGTGGCTTTCACTACAGTCGCTGGGAAGAGTAGCAACATGCATTGTTGTGGCTACTTCGATGATGGGTTGTGTGCCTTCTGCCAACAGCATCCCAGGAGAATTTGCCTATGACTCTTATACCTAATTATAAGAGAGAGAGATAAGGAGCAAAATTACAATTATACCACTAAAGCATTTTTTTAAGGTATTGGTGCAAAGTAACAAATTTGCCCATGACTCTTATACCTAATTACTATGGGTATTTTAAGTTAGAATTATGATTTTACCCTTCCATATATAAAATGATGATTAAGAAAAAAAAATTTCTCATGATTCAAATCCTTACTTGATTTGATAAATTTCTAAGATTAGTGTGAAATAATATATATGATATTATTTAAGGGGCAAATTAATATTTTACCATTTATATGGTTTTTATGTTTCCCTATAAATGGAAAGTTATGCCTCTTATTTTCAGTAAGTAGAATACAATATATAAATACCTAAAACATAGAAGAAAAGAGCTAGTACTCAAAGGTATAGTAATTTCACTCTCTTAAAAGGCTTTACGATATTTCTCATTGGTGGTTGGTATGGATTACTGTTAGAGGCCAGATATTTAGATGATTTGTGGTTTACAGCAACCTAACCTTGAAGCAATTCTTCAAAGTAAAAAAGAACATCTGATTGTTAGATAATCTTTGTATAAACTCTAAACAATCTTACATCTGTCTTTCAAGATCCTTGAGACTTCTGAAAGAATTTAAAATTTATATTTTTTGTTGTGTGTATACGTTTTGGAAACCCAATAGTGTTAGTGGAGCCATCATTAGACAATTAGTGTTATTACACACATGTTTTAATTGTTATTGGTGTTAATTTTGAATGAATTTTATGTGTAAAAATTAATTTTTCCCAAAAATATTTTTTTTCTCATGATTTTTTTAAATTGAACTTTAATTACTGTTTCGGTCAGATTTGGCTGGATTTTTCAGATCTAACTGAAAATCCACCTTGAATTAATAAAAAATGCTTTTAAATGGTTGCCACACCATAAGCAGCGACGCTAGCAACGTAGCATATTTGATGCTAATAAATTGACCGAACCAAACTTCTTAGAATGATACCGATATGTGAGAAGTTCTGAAAAGGAAAAAAGGATTATATGTTCTTGAAAATTCAATTCTTTTTTATCCTTTATGAGGATGTTGATAATGAAGTTAGGACTAAATATCAACATCATATTGATGACGATAAATAAGCTACATCTATATTGTTAGCCAACATGTCACTTGAACTTCAAACATAGTATAAGAATATGGATGCCCATACAATAATTATGCATTTCAAAAATTTATTTAATGTGGCTAGTAAGACTGAAAGTTAAGACCTCTAAGTAATTGTTCCACTGTAATATGATGGAGGGTTCCTCGATGCACATCCATGTGTTAAGGATGATTGACTATTTTAAGAAATTGGGTCAGTTAGGTTTTTTCATGGGTCATGAGTTAAGCGTTGGTCAGGTCTTACAATCCAAGTATAAAAGCCTACTTGGAGCATCATCAATTACAAAGGAACTTGTCATCATCGTGGCAAGAAAAGTCAATATAAGAGAAGCTGCAAATATTATTTTGCAACAATGAATGCTAAAAATCTTATTGAATCTTCTACTTCATGTGAGTTTATGATTGAATAAAGGTAAAATGGACCTACAAATTGATAATGAATCGATGGTTGTTGCATTAATATTGCCAAGTTGGCTAATACTAGAACTTAATAATTGTTATTTTATTCTAGTTCTTTCTAGAAATATCGTATCTATTTCTGAATGGACTTAAAATTATTATTAAGGGCAAATGTTGAACTTTCTATAATAATGATGTTTATTATGGATCTCGTACTTATACATATGGGTTGTATATATTTGATCTTGAAATGCTCAGGTTCAATATAAATTCAAGAAGAACAAATTAGATAATCGATATCCATATTATTTATGGTATTGTAGACTAGGTCATATCAATATAACAATAAATACCAAGTTATATAAGGAAGGATATTCGATCCTTTTGATTATAAATCATATGAAATTTGTAAAGTTTGTTTCTTAGGTAAGATGAACAATAATGAATGGATATACATGTTTCTTCATTGATGACAATATTGGATATGATTATGTGTATTTGATGAAAGTATTAATCATTTGAAAGGTTCAAAGAATTTAGAAATAATTTAAAAAAAAAAACAAATTGGAAAAAGTATTAATATGCTTCAATCAGATCGAGGTGGTGAATACTTCACTAAAAATTTTAAAATTATGTAAAAAAAAATGGGATTCTCTCATAATAGACATCTCCTAGAATAACACAACATAATATAGTTTTTAAAAGGAGAAATTGCATCCTATTGCATATGGTGCAGTCCATGATAAGTTATACAGACCTTCCACCTTCCTTTCTAGGGCTATGCCCTACAAACTACTACTTACCATTTTAAAAGGGTTCTATCAAAATCTATTGATAAGAATCCATATGGTTTTATGGAATGGTAAGAAACCAATATTATCATACTTAAAAGATTTGAGATGTGATGCTTATGTGAAGCATATTGTATCTGAAAATATTGAAAGCTAAGTTAGATAAATATAAGTTTGTGGATATCCAAAAGAAACTATTGGATATTATTTATATCAATCTATTGAGCAAAAATGGTTGTGTCAAAATATGCTATCTTTCTAAAGAAAGAATTTGTTCTTGAAAGGAGTGAAGAGAGAAAAATAGATCTTGAAGAAGTTCAAGAACCACAAACTGACGTGCAAAAAGAACCTAAGCATAAGGCTATAATATTAGATATTATACATGAAGCTCAAGAAAAATAAGAACTCTATAGATCTGGTAGGACACATCATGCACCAATAAGATATGAACTTCTCATGAAAGCTAGAAATCATGAAAGCTAGAAATGATGAGTTGCTTATACTTGATGAGCCTACCAATTACATTGAATTAATATCTAATATTGATTCCAAGAAATGACTTAGGGCTATGAAATCGAAAATGGATTTCATGTATACCAACCAGATATGGAACTTGGTTGATCTACTTGAAAGGAGAAAACATATTGGATGTAAATGGGTCTTTAAGAGAAAGACTAACATGGAAGACAATGTAAAAATATATAAAGCTAGACTAGTTGCTAAAAGCTACAGACAAAGACAAATAGGTTGACTTTGATGAAACTTTCTTGCCAATAACAATGTTAAAACCCTTAAAAATTTTGTTTGCTATAGCAACATACTATGATTATAAGATTTGGTAAATGGATTTCAAAATTATATTCCTGAATGGGAATCTTCAAGAAGATATGTATGTGACACAACTTGAAAGTTTTGAATTTGAGAAATTTGCCAATAAAATATGCATGCTATAAAAATTCATTTATCAACTTAAACAAGCTTCAAGGATTTGGGATATGCATTTTGATGAGACAAATCAAATAGTTTGATTTTATAAAAAAGATGGATGAAACTCGTGTTTATAAAAATATTAGTGGGAGTATAGTTGTTTTTATAATATTATATGTAGACAACATGTTATTAATAGTTTATTGTTAATAAAGATTTTGTTGTCGAAGAATTTTTCCATGAAGGATATGAGAGAAGCAATCTATATACTGGGAATAAAGATCTATAAAGATAAATCTAAAAGGTTATTTGGATTGTCTCAATCCGTATACATATATAAGATGCTAAAATAATTTAGCATGAAAAAATTCAAAAAATAATACTTATTTATCTCGCATATGATACTCTCTTCAAGGAGATGTGCCTTAAAGAATAAATCGAAAGAGAAATAATGGAAATGATTCCATATATTATGGATCTAAGATCCATAATATATGTGATGCTATGTACAAGACTAGATGTATCTTATGTTTTGAGCATAATGAGTAGATACCAATCTAATCCAAATGAAAGTCACTAGAAGATAGTTAAAAATATTTTGTATATACCCCTTGTTAGTGTATATGCCTTGTAGTCATTTGGTTGATTACACGTGGCATTGGCTTTATTCATGTAAATATGTTTAATTTATTAATAAAACTTATTCATCTTTAATATTCATCAAATATTTTATTAATGAATCTAATATTTGATTATTGAATTTAGAGTAAAGATAAAGTTCCTAAGATAAAAATGCTTTACAAAGGAAATTATAAAGTTATTATAATTATAGAATTTCTATTACATCAAAGCATTGTTCATAAAGACTAAACATTAATTCGAGCTGTTAAAACTTGTACATATTATGTTTTTTCTCTTATTAAAGAAAATAATTGTTCTCAAAAGCTGAGGTATGAAGGATACATATAACTAATATGTAGGTGCTTGTCGGATGACATATACACTAAACTGATCTGCAAAAGAATTTCACATGGAAAGATCACTTGTGTCTAAGTAAAAGCTCATATGATGGTTGTGTAAGTGATTATTAGACTTGAGATCACTAAGTGATCCTACTACATTTTTTCCTAATCAAGGGTAACAAATAGACAAATATTAAGTAATCAACAGATGATTCATCACCCTTGGTGAATTAGAAAAAAATGTTTCATCTATTTTTAAATAGTATTGATTATAAATCCTTGCGTAGGGTGGAATGAGATTTGAAAAGAGTTTCAAATCTTATTCAAATAATCAATGATTATAGTGTTGAGAACAAATATTTGCTTGACATAGTAGACATACTCCATGCTATAATATCTGAATTAGAACATTGTTGATGAAGGGATAATAATTACACTGAGAAACTGGTCACTGAAAGATTAGGTTAAATCACTTATGACTTTTCTAATATTTGAGAGAGCATGACAGGTTGCTAGACATTGTTGAATTGATAATAAAATAATTTTTTTAATCTTATTTTATTTAGCATTGTCAATTATATTTGGGTAAACTTATTAGGGAACCTAATAGGTCACACACATAAGAACCATTGGTCAGAAATTAAAATAGGATGATTAATCAAGTGTGACTTGAGTGTAAATAAATTTTAGAAATTAAGGACTAGAATGTAATTAATACACGAGATTATAATTCTAGACTTAGAAACAACCAAGTAAAGACTTGATTGAATACATTTCTAAAATTAGAGTAAACTAATATATGTAATATTATTTAAGGAAAAAATTAATATTTTGTTATTTATAAGGTTTTTGTGTTTCCCTATAAATGAAAAGTTAAACCTCTTATTTTCAGTGAGTAGAGTACAATACAGAAATATTTATAAAAAAAAGAGCTAGCACTCAAAGGTATAACAATATCTCTCTCCTAAGAGGGTTTAGGAGATTTATTATTAGTGGTTTGTGTGGATTACCGTTAGAGGCTAGATATTTGAACGACTTATGGTTTGCGACAACCTAACCTTAAAACAATTATTCAAAGCAAAAAAAAAACATTTGATCTTCAGGTAATTTTTGTACAAACCTTAAACAATCTTAGATCTATCTAACATGATCATTGAGACTCCTAAAAAAAATTAAAATTTATAATTTTCATTGTGTGTATCTGTTTTAGAGAACTCAACACCCTTATGGTATTGTATTAAATTAGGAACCAATTATATGCTTAAAAAAATATTGAACTGGATTGAATTTATCTTTTTCTAACTCCTTGTTACTTCTTGATTGAATGGACTACTAGAGATGAATAATATCAATTTGCCATGACTTTAACCATATAACCATCATAAAAGTATAGGATCCCAAATTGATGACCATGTTGTTATGTTAATTAGATTGGCATGAGCAGTGAAGAATATTACTTGACCACCCTAAACATTTATATCCCAAATTGGATTGGCCTGAGCGGTGAAATTTTAATAATCAATTTTTTACCTCTAATTTTTTATATATTTAAAAAAATTATATTTTAAGAACAATTTAATTTTTATTCTAATAATAATAAGAAAAAAAAAGAAATTAGGGAGTGAAATAAGAAGAAAGATAGAACAAAGGACTAAGAAGAGTAGAGACTGGAAAATAATAGGAGAAGAATATGCAAAAGAGATAAAGAAAAAGAAATTAGAGGATCAAGCAAAACTGAAAATTATTTAAAGAGATCCTACACATTAAAAAGATGAAATTTAATTAATTATAAATTCATAATCAAGAAGGAAACAATATAATTATCTATCATTAATTTTCTAGTTTAGTTTTCTTGTATTGCTAGGATCCTAGAAAATATAACTAAGAAACATTTAGACAAAATGAGCACACACTAAAAGATTATAAAAAGACTCTTGCAAAAGAAAAACCTAAGCAAACAACAAAAGGAAACTAGGGTAAAAAAATAGACAAAAAAAACTTAGGCTCCTCAATGTTGTAGGAAGATAACCCAAAAAAATCAGCAACAACAGCAGCCTTTTATTAGGTTTTTCAAAACACATAGATACAATAAAAATGATAAATTTAAAATTATTTTAAGAGTCCCAAGATTCTCATTAGACAATTTAGGGTCGTTTAGGGCTTTAGCAAAGATTACATGAGGATCAGATCTTCTTTCTAAGGTTTAATCAACTTCTTCAAGGCTGAGTTATCGCAAATTATAAGTCTTTCAAGCATTCGATCTCTAACAATAATTCATATAAACCAATGAGAAATCTCATAAAACCCTTTTAGAAAGGAGAGATCACTATGTCTTTCTATTTATGGGTGGAGTATGTACAATACGTTCTGTATCATAACTCATAAAAAATATAAAGCATAACATTCTATTTATGAGAAAAACTTAATAACCCTATAAATAAATAAAAATATCACATATATTATTCCAATATAATTTTAGAAATTTATTCAATAAAATCTATATTTGATTTTTCTAAGTCTAAAATTACAATTCTCTATATTAATCACATTTTAAGTTCTTCAGTTAATAATTAAAGTATAAACAATGATACAATTATACCAAACTATTTGATTCTTATTTTTTATATATATGGGATCCTTTTCTATTTCTACTAATATTAAAAATAAAAAAACCCCTTAAAAAATATTCATAAAATTTATATTCATGCCTATTTTTTAATTTCTATTCACCCTTAAGCAAATCAAATATATATTCAATAATGTTAAAATATAGTAATCTATATATATTCACTACATGAAATAGTTTCCAAAAATTATAAATAACTCTTAAATCCATATTATTTTAAAAAATAAACTTCATCCAATTGCTATTTGTATAATATATTTTGATATTTAATGATAATTATTATTTTTTTCCACAAGCATGCTTGTCCTAACTTTTTTTTTTTCAAGTTCAACATTGGGTTTTTGTTGATTTTTGTTGATTTTTATTTAATTTTATTTTTTATATTTATTTGATTTTATATATATATATATATATATATATATATATAAATTAAAAAAAAAAAATTATTAAACTCAGTACAGTAAAGTTCATGACAATATTTAAAAAATAATAATCTTAATTTGTTTTTACATTTAACACAATCAGAAGCAAAAAACACAGAGGCTCTTGTGATGTAACACTCTTCAGTTGCATGGGAGTGGGAGAAGGAAGACTGAATTACCATATATTTCAAGTCTTCGAAATGGAGAGATCGGCTCTTCTTTTGTCCATGGATGTTGCTGCTAGAGGCTTGGATTTTCTGAAAGTTAGATGTATTAATCAGTATGATTCTCCAGGAGAAGCAACTGAATACGTTCACAGGTTGTGAGGCATTTCTTTCTGTTGTGTTTCTTTGCATTTCTTTTCACACTTTTATTTTTGGTTTTGTTAGGATTGGATAAATGGTTCGTTGGAGCTTGATTCCACCAATATATCATGGTGCAGGGCTGGTTTAACTGCTCTGTTCGGTGAAAAAGGAGACTCGTTGCTATTTCTGTAACCAGTTGAAGTGGATTATCTACCAGACTTGGAGAAACATGGCGTATCACTAACAGAGAGCTCGTTTGCGAACGTGGCTGGCCGGACATTTCAGCCAAGGATGAATAAACTGTCTCAGAATGCATTTTGTTCAGAATTTTTATGGTGAAGAAACTTCATTTGGGTCATGTTTCCAGAAGCTTCGGGCTGAAGCAGCAGCTGTCGTTGGTTGCATTCCAAACTCAATCAAAGAAGAGGAAGAGAGAAGGGAGGCAAAAGGGACTATCAAATAAGAGAGAGGCCAACTGTAAAACGAGAGCCTAAAACATGAATATATATATTTTTTGAAATATGGCAGATTGATGAGACTATAGACAGATGCTGAAAGCAATAACACTGGACATGTTGCTAATCGTAGGCATACCAATCAGTATTTATGCGCTGACTTCCATGGTTTTTGAACTTGGGAGTTCGCCACTGGGCATCCGAATGTGACTTAAGCATATAGGTTCCTTGACTCTCAAAATCGTACCAGGATAAATTAGCTGTGGCTGGAGATTTTGTATTGAAATTCGGTAATTACAGTTATAATACATACAAGTAATAGTTTTTCTTATATATATTGGATTACTGTACTCATAGATCTGGTGACTCTGACTCAACCCTAAGCCAATGGTAAACAAATCAAGTTCATGCATACCATGAAATAAGGTTGTGAAAAATGCAAGATTCCCTCGAAACCACGCCCACGGCCCACGCCCACGCCCAAATCGAAAAACCAAAACCAGAATTTTAGATATCTCCCTCTTGTATTACTTACTGAACTAGTGTGTTTTGTGTTGGCCGACCATGCTGACATGTATTTCATTCAACAAATTTCTCGCAAACTTTCAAATCTAGCACACTCAGATTTGATCGATCCCAAAATCGTAACTTTAGTTCAACAAGGACAATATGTAGATGCCTTGCAATTCTACTCTAGAAATCCCCTAAACGCTACCAGGTTCACATACCCTTCTCTCCTAAAGGCCTGTGGTTTCCTTTCAAATCTTCAATATGGAAAAACAATTCATTCTACAATCATCACCAAAGGCTTCTTCTACTCTGATCCTTATATCACTACCTCACTTATCAATTTTTATTTTAAATGCGGGTCATTTGGAAATGCAGTTAAAGTGTTTGATAAATTGCCTGAGAGTGAAGTGTCAGGCCAAGATGTAACCTTTTGGAATTCTATAGTTAATGGGTACTTTCGATTTGGACATAAAAAGGAGGGCATAGCTCAGTTTTGTAGAATGCAATTATTTGGTGTTAGGCCTGATGCTTACTCATTGTGTATTCTACTTGGTGCGTCTGATGGGCATTTGGGATATGCGAAGCAAATTCATGGTTATAGCGTTAGAAAAGTGTTTTACGGTGACCCTTTTTTGGAAAGTGGACTAATTTATATGTACTTTAGTTGCGGTAGACCTCTGGATGCGTGGCGTTTGTTCAAAGAGTTGGAAGATAAGGGCAATGTTGTAGCATGGAATGTGATGATTGGAGGATTTGGTGAGAATGGCTTGTGGGAAAATAGCTTGGAAGTATATTTGTTAGCGAAGAATGAAAATGTCAAACTTGTTTCAGCATCCTTTACTAGTACTCTAAGTGCTTGTTGTCAGGGTGAATTTGTTAGTTTTGGCATGCAGGTTCATTGTGATCTGGTTAAGCTGGGTTTTGAGAATGACCCTTATGTTTGTACTTCACTATTGACTATGTATTCCAAGTGCAAGTTGGTTGAAGATGCCGAAAATGTTTTTGATCAGGTTTCTGTGAAAAAGACTGAATTATGGAATGCAATGATCTCGGCATATGTTGGTAATGGACGCTCTTATGATGGTTTGAAAATTTACAAACAGATGAAGGTACTTCAAATTCCACCTGATTCTCTTACAGCGACAAATGTTTTATCATCTTGCTGTTTGGTTGGTTCATATGATTTTGGTAGGTTGATTCATGCAGAATTAGTAAAAAGACCTATTCAAAGTAATGTTGCTCTACAGAGTGCTCTGTTGACCATGTACTCAAAATGCGGTAACAGTGATGATGCTAATTCAATATTTAACACAATAAAAGGAAGGGACGTAGTTGCATGGGGTTCCATGATATCAGGTTTTTGCCAAAATAGGAAATACATGGAGGCTTTGGAATTTTACAACTCAATGACAGTATATGGGGAGAAACCAGATTCTGATATTATGGCAAGCGTTGTGAGTGCTTGTACAGGACTAAAGAATGTCAATCTCGGTTGCACTATCCATGGACTTGCTATTAAAAGTGGGTTGGAACAGGATGTTTTCGTTGCAAGTTCCCTGGTGGATATGTACTCCAAATTTAATTTCCCAAAGATGTCTGGAAATGTATTTTCTGATATGCCACTTAAGAACCTTGTAGCTTGGAATTCTATAATATCTTGCTATTGCAGGAATGGCCTCCCAGACTTGTCCATTAGTCTTTTTTCTCAAATGACACAGTACGGCTTGTTTCCAGATTCTGTCTCTATTACAAGTGTCCTTGTTTCTGTTTCGTCAGTTGCAGTACTACGTAAAGGAAAGGCAGTGCATGGGTATCTGATAAGACAGAGGATTCCATCTGACCTTCAACTAGAGAATGCTCTGATTGATATGTATATCAAGTGTGGATTCTTGAAATATGCCCAGCATATCTTTCAAAACATGCTTCAGACAAACTTGGTGACTTGGAATATAATGATTGCTGGTTGTGGATCACATGGGGATTGGTTGAAAGCAATGAGCTTATTTGATGAGATGAGAAGTTTTGGAATCGCTCCTGATGATATTACTTTCATTTCTCTTCTGACATCTTGCAACCATTGTGGTTTCATTGAGGAAGGGCTAAAACTTTTTCAATTGATGACGGTGGAGCATGGGATTGAGCCAAGAATGGAGCATTATGTAAACATTGTTGACCTCTTGGGCCGTGCAGGACGCCTGGATGATGCTTATGCTTTTGTGAAAAACTTGCCTATTGAACCTGACAGGAGTATTTGGCTATCTTTGTTATGCTCATGCAGAGTCCATCATAATGTTGAGCTTGGTAAGCTGGCAGCTCATAAGCTATTGGATATCGAACCCAGTAGGGGCAGCAATTATGTTCAACTTTTGAATCTTTATGGAGAAAATGAATTGCAGGACAGGGCTGCAAACTTGCGGGCTTCAATGAAAGAAAAAGGCTTAAAGAAGACTCCTGGGTGCAGTTGGATTGAAGTAGGGAATAGCATTGATGTTTTCTTCTCTGGTGATAGCTCATCTCCGAGGACAATAGAGATCTATGACTTATTGAATAGTCTTAGGAGGAACATGCGAAAGAAAGGAGGTCATTATGAAAGTGTTGAGGCCTTGTAAGAATGAGAATGACATCCTGGAAGGGATGAATTGCTCCCCAAAAGGAATCCGTTAATCTTCTACCAATTGCTTTGACAGCAAAGGACGTGTTGCTTAAGTTTCATTTGAAGATTAAGAAGCAAATTGAAATGAGTTGAAATGATATGATATGATCCAAAAAAAAAGTTAAACAAGAAAATTTGGATTTTAGTTTTACGATACCGAGAATAACTTTTAATTTAACAATTGGATTGAACTGAAATTTTACCAAGAATAACTCTCAGGCTAAATTAGGTTAAAATTTCAGATCAATCGGATTTTAAAAAGATCTTGTGATACAGGTCAACAGATGCAATATAAATTTTATTATTAGTTGCCTTTTAACTTGTGGATTTTTTATTTGAAGATAATTTTTTTTCCTCGTAATGTAATGATATTCAACATTTTATTTTTTAAAGTTTTCTAATTCTATAAGGATCTTTAATGGACATAAACATAGTTTTCAAGTGTGGCAATTATTTCTTAATATTTCAAAATTCTTTTTATATAAAGATTTTTTATTTATCTTACTACACAAGGAAAGGAGGGCTGGGGTATTTAATGACAAATTATTTTTGGGCTAAATTATTTCTTTGTAATAATCTGAATTATTTTAAGGTTATATATTTGTTGTTTTATTTCATTATTTGGATATTTATATTTAGTTTAGAGTTTATGTTTTAGTTTGGGTTTGTTTTGGCTCAAAATCAATGTTTTAGAACTGTTTGCCATTAGACTTGTATTATTTGATTATTAGCTTGGGCTTATTGGTTAGCAATCCAATAAAGATCCATTAGGGTTATTTAGAAAAACTATATATTGTTTTCTTTGTGGCAAAATTCAGTAGTCATGATGTTTTGAATAAACTTGTGATTTGTGTTATGCAACACTTTTCTTTTTGATGGGACAAATAACAAATTTGACTTATCTAGATATAACTGATCTTGTGGCATTTTTGCATACTTCGAGTTCTTGATTTCTAAGACCAGCAGTTTTTGAATAAACAATATTTTCATGTTTTTGCCCTTATAAAAAAAAAAACCTTTAAAATTGGCTAAGTATTAAGGTTTTTTTGAAAGGTTATTAATTATTACTAAATTAATTATAGACAAATAAGTTTTTATGTATTTTAAAAATATAATGAAATGACTAAAATACTATTGGAAGCAAAAAAGAAAATAGAACTAGCCTTAATTGGCTTTTTTATATTTTCACAATAGTTTTTTTCATTATTATCAAGTCAATTGAGGGGTAATTTGATACTTTTATAAATATAGAAAATAAAAAAAAAACATAATAAAATGACCAAAATACCTTTAGAAGCAATAAAATAAAATAAAAATGGTCTCAAAAGGCTTTTTTATATTTTTCACAATGATTTGTTTTGTTAGTATTAGGTTAGCTAAAGGTCAATTTGATATTTGAATAAATATACAAAATAAAAAAACAAAAAGTGGTTGGCACGTGGGAGGTGTCTGCGCTTTTTAGATAGTGCATGCAAAGATTCATAGCAGCCAAAATCCTCTTCCATCGTATCATTGAAAGTGTTGTTATGTCCTCTTTTTTTTGGGGCAGTGTATGAGTTAGTGGTAGCATGGTTTATTGCCGGCGACACTTTCTTTCCCCCCCTTTTTTTTTTTTTTCTCATCCTCTTGAAACTCACACTGACCATGCAAAACTTTAGAATTGTCCTCTAATTTATAGGAATTTTCATTTCTATCGTTATTCTTTTGATTTCTAATTTCTTACTTGGCTATTTTGAATAATTTTGATTTTTTTTTTTCAATCTCAACATTCAATTACAATTTATGAAATATTAGTTTTTTCAATTTAGCCCTCATTTTTTTTATATTTTTTTAGCCTTTTGTTAAATTATTTTTTCTTTTCAATTTCACCCTTTAATCAAAGATAAAATTTATTTTGTATTTCAATGTTGATACTTATTATTTTAATTTCTATTTATTATTTTTAATCCTTTTGCATAATTGAATTTTTTTTTAATTTCATCCTTCAACATTTGATAGATTGAGAATTGAATTTCATGGTTTTTCTAGATAGTGTTTTCAATCTAATAACCGGGGTTATAGGTTTGAAAAGTTAATGTGAGTTGACATTAATTTTTTTTAAGAAAAATAACTTTGTGATTTTCTTCATTTTTTTTTATATTAGGTTATCTTATTTTTATGACTTGAATATCGAGTTTGACAAAAAAAAATTCAAATTAGCTCATATCTCATTACCATAATTATAAATTTGTTATGATAATTCAAGCTGATTTAAATTAATTTATTAATATTTTTTATTATTTAATTAAATTAAAACTAACTTATTTAAAACGGTAAAATCGGTTGAAAAAAAGAAAAAAAAAAGAGCTCACTGTGGAGCACGGGTAAGTTAAATCATAATCAAGTTCGTCAAAAGATGACCAGTGACAAGTAGTATTGCTCCGATCTCAAAGCTAAAGGCTTGCACGAGCGTACAAAGCAGCACCTAGCTGAACCAACCCAAGGTCATAGTCAGATAACAGGTAGACAGAAACAGACTCCAATTCCTTTCATTTTTTGTCTTTATTTTTTCAATTTTGGCACACAGGTGGTGTCATAATACCATACGTACGCAGAGACGGAGAAACAAGAGAAACTAAAACTAAAAAACTCACCTCTCCTCCATCTCTAACCCTTCTAGATCTTAGTGGATTGGTGATTGATTTGTCATAGTATAAGACAGCAACAGAAAGAAGAAGATGCTGAGATTCTTAAAAGGAGTGGTGGGTGGATCTGGTACCGGACTGAAAGATCTCCCTTACAATATCGGCGATCCTTACCCTTCCGCTTGGGGATCCTGGACTCACCATCGCGGAACCTCCAAGGTTCAATTTCAAATCCTTCGATTTTTACGTTAGGATTTATTTATCTTATTGTAGTGTACTACTACTAATGGACGCCGAATTAATTCTTTTTGATCATGTTTAAAATGTAATTCATTGTGGTATGTGAACCTGGAGGATTTAGTTTTTGTTTTTTCATGTTGATTGATTTTCAGGATGACGATGGTGGATCGGCGGTGTCCATATTTTCTCTTTCTGGAAGTAATGCACTGGATGGCCATTTAGCTGCTGGTCGTAATGGTGTCAAGCGTCTTCGTACTGTGAGTTTGCCTTTTCTCTATCTTTTTATTTTTATTATTTAGGCTGAGGTCTTCTCAAGCACAGTAACCCATTTTGGCATGCTTACTTCTTCTTGAAATTGTTCAGTTGCAAAGCTTCTCTTTTATGATTCCTATTTTCTTGGCTTATCTTTTTTGAGGCTTGTTGTTTCTGTGGGCAAACTTCAATAACATTAGGTGCTTACAATCTTTGACCCATTCTTATGTCGTCGATAAGAGTAGAAATTTGTTGTGTGATCATAAGGGTTATTTCTTTTCTTTTTTTTTTTGTTGAAATTTACCTTTTCATACACCATTTCTCCACTGGCATTGAAGCTGCTGTTGCTTCTTTCCAGGTCAGACATCCAAATATCTTGTCATTTCTTCACAGTACTGAAGTTGAAAGTGTTGAAGGTTCTAGCTCAAGGGTTACTATATATATTGTAACAGAGCCTGTTATGCCACTATCTGAGAAGATCAAGGAACTAGGTTTAGAAGGCGCACAAAGGTATGACTGCTCTAATCTGCTGGAGGAGTTGCTTTACTCTTTTGCTCATTCCATCTCTGATGGCCGCACCCCCAACACCACCCCCCCTTTTTATTACATGATTTCTAACTCATGCATTGCTTTTCATTCTTTTCGTGATAATCTATATGTTCTTTAGCATGCAGATTACCATTCTAAGCATTTTCATTTATAACTGCTCTTTGATTTGGTAGTGCACAAGCACACAGCCTAGGCACTGTTTCAGGATCATGTTGTTTTAGCTGGATGTTTACAATCTCCGCCTGTAATTCCTTGTTTACAATCTACCATGCTCTCCACACGAGATAACACACGATTCATATGATGGTGGCACATGTGAGAATGACAATTACAAATTGAACCCATCTCAACTAGGCTAAGCCTTATCATGAGTGCTTTGGCCAGTTTCCTCCACTTTGTCATTTCTGGGGCAATCCTGCCTTTTTCAATTACCAATGAATGATAGGGTTCCTTATAATTTTCCTTATAATTCTTTTCCTGGCAGGGATGAGTATTATGCCTGGGGGCTGAACCAGATAGCTAAAGCTGTGAGCTTCTTGAATAATGATTGTAAACTTGTAAGCACTTCCAACTCCATATGTGATCAGCAAAATTGATCAACTCCTGTCTCCTTTCTCTATTCTTTGTTGTTTGCATCACTTTCTGACTATCTTTGGTCACTGCAGGTACATGGTAATGTTTGCTTGGCCAGTGTTGTTGTTACACCAACTTTAGATTGGAAGTTGCATGCTTTTGATGTTCTATCTGAGTTTGATGGAAGCAATGGGAATGCAACTGGACCAATGCTGGTAATTCAAGTGTCTGGAAGTGAGCGATTGATGGAAATTTATTGTTACTCTTATAGTAGATTTATTTTGTACTATATTCCTAAATTTCAAAATTGAGCAGCTTTTGCAAGTAGGATAGACTCTGATTACTTCTTGAGAACTGCATTAAGAAGTTTGTTTCTTGTAAATTGATTTACATTGACGAATAAACTTGTTCTCCAGGAAAGTTTTTTAGTAATTTAGAATAAGGCTTACACAGCCTGTTTTGTTCTGTCCTCATGTTTCTCACTGATGAAATGTTTCAATTATGTTATAAATTTTCAGCATATTCTTCCATTAATCAACTATAGAATTCTGTATGGTGGTGGATGGTCGATTTAGGAGCTACCAATGCTGATATTCTTTCTGTTTTTCATAGTTTAACTTGGATTTGTTTTAAAGACTAGCAATGGTTATAGCTGGCTGGGTTTAACATACTGTTTATGTTTTTTATTTTTCCAGCAATATGAATGGCTTATTGGATCACAATATAAACCAATGGAGTTGGCTAAGTCTGATTGGGTTGCAATCAGAAAATCTCCACCTTGGGCCGTTGATTCTTGGGGCTTAGGTAAGTCTATTTTGCTCCATTTTTAGATGGTTGCTTAATTATATCATACTTTGGTCAATTAAAATGGTGGTGTAACTTTGTATTCATTGACAAACTAGGATCTTGGAATTTGTCTGTTGGGCATGCCTATCCTGATCTGTTCAATTAATTGGAACTATGCCTTTCATTGGACAAGATAATCCATATTTAAATTTATTTTCCTTGTAGATCCTAGTTTTGGAGGTTCATGTGAACATGATGCTGGTTGTGGACCCATCTCCTCGATTGCCACATGGCAATTTAAAAAAAAAAAAATGATCTGACATTCATATTTGTTCACTTAACAAAAATATATTTCTGTCGAGAAACATGTGATCATTTTTACAGGAAAAGCAAACTTTTTGCTAGTCTATTATTTTAAGTATTTGTATTGGTCAATTCCCTTTCCCATTGGACAAAGGGAGTGCCTCTCCACCCATATTACTAATGGAATGGCTTTTGAAGTTTTCTCTGTTCTAATAAGTCCTCTAACATAAGACAAGCTCTTCAAGAAAACCTTTGAATTACTCTAGGCATCTTAAAAAATCTTTCAATTCTTATTGAAATGCTATTGTAGTTGATCCATGTGAACCATTGAAAACTATTTCACCCACCACATTCCTATCCACTTATATTTTAATTCCTCTTAGCCATACTGTTATGCTCTGCCCCATAGTCCATATTCTCCCAGGAATTTCCTCGCTTTCCCTTTAGTCTTCTTGAATAACCCTCCCTTTATTATATAAGTTGTATCCTTCCACTCATCTTTAGATTGTTAGATCCCCCAACAATCATTTTGCATCATTTGCTTCATGCTTCTGGGTCAATTTTATTAAGTATGAGAAAGTTTTCAAAGTTCAACTTTTTTTATTCACTAGCTTTTCATCTGTCATCCTTATGCACTGTTCATTGCAATTCTTGTTTGTTTTTAAAGCATCCTAAATTTAACATGTGTTGAGGCAAAGACGTGTGGGAAAAATAATTTTTAGTTATTTTTATTTTCTTCTATGCAAGTTTCTGCAGACAATCTGATTGTTTTTCTTTTTTCCTTTCTGGTTTTGATTGATAGGATGTCTTATATATGAACTCTTTTCTGGTATGAAGTTGGGCAAAACAGAAGAGCTGCGTAACACATCTTCCATTCCAAAGGTTTGCCTTCAGGAATTTATTTACACATATTAGCCATGATGATAGTTTCAGGCACTGTTTCATGGCTTCTTTCTGTGTATCTTAGTTTGTCCTTGGTGGTTGACTTCGACTCATAATTTATTTTCTTTTGCACCACCTATGGTTTTTTCCTTCCCCAGTCTTTACTTCAGGATTATCAGCGCCTGTTGAGTTCTATGCCCTCTCGCAGGATGAATACAGCAAAGCTCTTAGAAAATAGTGGTGAGTTCTTATTATGAGTTAATTGTAGTTTATGTTCTTGGAGGAACTTTTTGTCCTACTAACAGCATGTCTGATATCAAATCCATATTAAATTCATTGGAATTGAATTTGTTTTGCTAAAATTCTTGTTTTTTTGTTTTGTTTTGTTTTTTAATAATAAATTTGTAAGGATTTGAATTCCACAGGATGGAACTTGTCAATTTAAAACAAAAAAAATGATGAAATTCCTATTATCCACCTCAAAATGTGCATTCATAAAAGTTTTAAGGATAATTTTGGCTTTTAAGAAATTGTAACCAAACAACAATATAGACACAAGTAATTGGGCTGGTTGAATTGCCCTTAGTACCCCCTTTTTGTTTACCTGTATTTACATTCCTATGCTTTAGGGGATTTTGGTTTTCCAAAAATAGGCCCTGCATCAGCTGAATTCTTGAGCAAATCTGAATCCTCTAGGCAAGGATTTGAAAGTGTACAAAAATCATGGCTTGTAAAAGCCATTTCAGTTCACTTCTAATACACATCAATCATACCGAACATGAATGTTAGGTAAAATTATGAATTCTGTTGAATTCATCACAATTATTTACTTTACAAGCATCCGCTATAGAATGAGATTAGGAATTTTCTCCATCTATTAGTCTAGTTTAGTTCCTGTAGCTATCTTAACCAATTAAAGGTAGATTTTTCTGTAGTTATATTGCCATTAGTATGTGTAGTATAGCTGCAGAAGAGAAGTATAAAATGTTAAGATGGCATTTTCATTGCAGAAAGAGGGCTCGGGCAACTAAATTTATGGTGTTCCCTATGGCAATCCCAATTTGATAACCCAAGAAGGATTCTTGGCCACACTAAAATGATTGGGTAACAGATGGACAATTATAGGATATGCTGATCACAGTGTTCAAGTGCTCTAGCTATGTATCTGAGCTATTGTATTCATTAGCCTTGTCTTCTTAGTTTCTGAAGAGAGTTGAGGAGCATTATTTGATCTGGCCACCAGAGCAGGAGGGGAGAAAGTAGGAGTCAAATCTGATTTTGGAAACTCTTATGAACGGAATAGTAGAAGCTGATTAGGCTTTCATGTTTGCAACAGTTTAGATAAATATTTATAGGAAAATGTTGTTCTCGTTGTGCCTGAATTTAGATCCCCATGCTCAATTGGACTGCATGAGTTCAGACACGTGTTTTTTCCCATTGTTTCTATAACTTCCATTTTGCTTTTAGCTTTCCATTTTACTGTACTGATATTTTTACTAATGGATTTTGCAGAATACTTCCAGAATAAGTTGGTGGACACCATACATTTTATGGAAATTCTTACTTTAAAAGACAGTGTCGAGAAGGATACCTTCTTCCGCAAACTTCCAAATTTAGCAGAGCAACTTCCTCGCCCAATTGTGCTGAAAAAGGTGGGAAAGTTCAGATTCTAATGTTTATGTAAACATAAATTTCATACTCTTATAGTTTTTTCCTGTTTTGGTATTTATCTTGGTTTCTGCAGTTGCTTCCTTTATTAGCTTCTGCCCTTGAATTTGGTTCTGCTGCTGCCCCTGCTTTGACTGCATTGTTGAAAATGGGTTCTTGGCTTTCATCTGAAGAATTTAGTGTCAAGGTCTTTTCTTTTTTCACATCTGTTTACATTTATCTTATTTTCATGAGTCATGGCTGGTTTAAAGATTTCTATAACACTTCTCTTGAAGTGCCAAGATGTTGTCATCATTTGTATAGTACTGTCATGTCATGGAGGTAAGTTCCTATTTTTTGCAGGTGTTACCGACTATTGTGAAACTTTTTTCCTCCAATGATCGTGCTGTTCGTGTTAGTCTCCTGCAACATATTGATCAATATGGAGAGTCATTGTCAGCACAAGTTGTTGATGAGCAAGTATGCATCATTGATCAGTGACTTCATGTTTTTTTTATTCAAGCAAACTAGATAATTTTATTTGAAATATGGTCTTCATAATATTGTAATTCTCAATGTGGATAATGTGGCCAGGTTTTCCCTCATGTTGCTACCGGGTTCTCTGATACATCTGCTTTTCTTCGTGAATTGACTCTTAAATCCATGCTGGTTTTGGCACCTAAGGTACTTGTATGACTTTTGCAGTGGCCATATGTGATCCTTGTTATTATTGATGTTTTTCTGCTTTAGGTTTACTGGTTGATTCCGAGTTATGCTTGTGTAAGTAATTAATTGTGGTTTTCGAGTTCTTCCTGAATGTTGCTTTTGTTTCACCTGAAATTGCAGCTTTCTCAACGTACTATTTCGGGCTCCTTGCTGAAATATCTTTCGAAGTTACAGGTCTGTATGATTTATTTGTTGATACAACTGAAGTCTGTTTAGATTACTTTGTTACCATTTAGACTGCCTTAGGCTGCATTTCTTTTGGCTTTACTTTGAAGTTCTTTCCTTTCAATTGATGATCCTTTTTCCCTCTGTCCTATTTTGAAACAAAAGGTATTCTTATATTACTTTGTGTATCTGTAGTTTAATAGGTTTTTTTTTTGTAGGTTGATGAAGAGCCTGCAATTAGAACAAATACCACCATATTACTTGGGAATATTGCAAGCTACTTGAATGAAGGGGTAAGAATGAGCGAATTGTCATGTTGTCTTTAATTCTACGCATCAAGAATCTTTCTATTCTTGTTGAGGATGATCAATCTTGTGGTTCTATTGATTTTATGTAATCATTGATTAATTGAGAATTTACTAGATTTTCTTTGTGAAAATGTTCTCTTGTTTGTTTGAATTACAAGCAGACAAGGAAGAGAGTTCTAATTAATGCTTTTACAGTTCGAGCACTGCGTGATACTTTTTCTCCTGCCAGAGGAGCAGGTATAAGACTGTACATTCTGTTAATTTACTATTTGCTCTTTGATCAAGTTCTTATTCTGAGAAAAGTTTCATTCATTTCAAGTTTTTTTTTTCCTACAGCCTATGCGAAATAATTTTTTTTTAGATGTAATCTAGTGCCTTTACATCCTGGTGTTCTGCACAATGCCTAAAATAAACTTGTATTATGGCAGGAGTAATGGCTTTGTGTGCCACTAGTTCTTATTATGACATTAACGAGATCGCAACTCGGATTCTTCCGAATGTTGTTGTACTTACTATTGATCCTGACAGGTTATATTTTCTCTGGATGATTTTTACATATTTTAGTGTTTTCCCTGCATTGCATAAGAATTGAAATGCTCTCTTTCTTTTTCTTCTTAACAGCGATGTTCGATCAAAATCTTTTCAAGCAGCTGAACAGTTTTTGCAAATAGTGAAGCAATACCATGAGGTGTGCTTATGAATTGTTGTTGCTTTTATTTCAACATGCTTTCTGTTTTCAATATGGGCACATAGAAATTTGAAGAGATTACTAAGTGCTCATGCATTATAAAGGATATTAGATGGACAGCACCAAGTTCTGCTGCTTTCTCAGTCAATACTTGCACGCACTCATGCAGAAATGGTATCTCTTGTGAGATATTTGCTATCTGGTTCACTGAACCTTCTCCTGCCCCTGCCTCACCCAGGCAATAGACCATTTTATATGCAACCATCCATTTGTTAGTATGCTTGACTGGGAGAAGCTTATGATATCAAATGTGAAAAGCTTTCTGGTTGCCACTTACATGTCATAGTTTCTGCTTGCTACAGTGACAACTTAACATCTGTTTGCATGTCAATCTTGTCGTACCAATTCCTCGGAAATTGCTTCTTAATTATATTGGTTAAAGAAGTCCAAAGTCTTTAGTAAAGTCTGCTGCTGATGTCCTTCATTCTGCTATTCTCCTTTACTCTGTATCTCCATGACATAGCTGGTCATAATTTAGAGGTGTCCATGATCTGGTTTGCTTCCAGCAAGATGCTGTTGATTTTAATTTCAAAGCATTGGGTTATATTGATTTTTTTTCCTCTTTGGTCATTTGTAGACAAATGTTGGAGACGCAGCTGGTGCTGCAAGCACAGGAATCTCATCAATACCAGGAAATGCTAGTTTACTTGGGTAAGTGGTTTTGGAACTCGTCATGTTGGAACACTTTGAAATGCTCTTACTTGGCACTGGTCCTTTAATAGCTGGGATTTAATCACCTGATGTAACTGGTAAATTGAGTAGGGTTTTTTTTTTTTTTTTTTTATGTACTAACATTGCTAGGAGCACATCTTAATGTTATGCATTCTGAATGTGTATGTTTTTTATCCCCTTTCAACCTCTTCTCCCCCATTTTTGTTGTGTTCCTTTTCTGCTAGAGGTTGACATTAGAGTTTATTTGTACTCTCTTATCCTATATTTTTAATATATTGCACATCAATCAGATTCTTTTGACAGCATTTGTTAAGCACGACTTGGTTGAATGATCTATTTTTTTTAGTCTTAGTCTTAGCGGTGCACATTAATAAATCAAAATTGTGTATTCAAATGCTTACAAGTTACATCACACCAATCTCAATGATTGCATGACACCTTATCAATGCATTTCTGTTTGCAGTGTCTAACTTAAGGCAGTTAAAACTATGCATAAAGTAATGCTTTGCTCCATTAATGATGTTTTTTTCAAGTTTTTGTTTTTAACATGCATTTCTCCTGGCTACAGTCTTACGCCATGAATTTTGTATTTAATCTGAAACCATTTTTTATCATTCAGATGGGCCATGAGCTCCTTGACTAGCAAAGGTAAACCTTCAGAACAAGCTCCACTTGCTCCTGCAAATTCTGGCGTTCCTCTATCTTCCACAACCTCCAATGCCAGCTCAGGTATACATCTTGATTGTTTGTTTTGCATTTTTTATGGGTTTAAATGGAGAGTGTCTATTTGACCAATAGTCAAGTATCTTAATGGCCAATGTGTTTTCTGAGGGCATGCCAATCATGCTGTGTGAACTGCACATTGATATTAGATGGTGAAATGCACTGTTGATTCAGCAATGCTTGCTGCAGCATTGCTTATGCCTGCTTTTCCTATGATGCATTTATCTATCAATTCAATATCTGATCACTGTTTTTTATGGTGATCATAGTGATGGACTCTCCGAGTATAGCACCAGCCCGGGTAAATTCCAGCGGAGACTTGGCTGATCAACCTGTACCGGAGTCCCCTACTTCAACAGATGGCTGGGGAGAAATTGAAAATGGAATTCATGAAGAGCAGGGTAGTGACAAAGATGGGTGGGATGATATTGAACCTCTTGAAGAGCCAAAGCCTTCTCCAGCTCTTGCAAGCATTCAAGCAGCTCAGAAGCGGCCTGTCTCACAGCCAGTTTCACAGCAAAAAGCACAAGGTGATATCATCATACACATAACTATAGTTCAATTAAGTTGCATCTCCGTGCCACCTGTTCTCCTGATGGGACGTTCAGCAAGTCTCTTTAATTAGCACTTTTACCCCTCCTTCAGCTGCAAGTGTGCGACCAAAAAGTACTGGGAGGGCGACAAAAGATGAAGATGATGATTTATGGGGTTCTATAGCTGCCCCTGCTCCAAAAACCAATAAAAAGCCTTTGAATGTCAAATCAGCTACAGCACTTGATGATGATGATCCCTGGGCTGCGATTGCTGCTCCCCCACCTACTACAAGGGCCAAACCACTGGTGGCTGGTAGAGGCCGAGGTAAACCTGCTGCTCCAAAATTGGGCGCGCAAAGGATAAACCGGACGTCCTCATCTGGGATGTAATTCAGGGACAGAGAACAAGGATGAAAAGTCAAGTTGTGTAAATTTTTGTTATGGTGACTGGTTTTCACATTAAGATAGAATGGATCCTAGTCGCCAGGAGTTGTATCTTGTACTGCCTGCCAACATAATTGATTTGTAATATCATTCATTTGTACATGATATTCCTCTTATATGTTTTGTTTCTACTTCAAGATGACCGTTGCGATGTTTGTTGGGTAAATTAGTTTCTGCAGCAGCTTGTATTTTGAAATAGCAAATTCACAGAGCATGTAGACATGCTTAAGATGTAATGCACTTGATTGGAATAAGGGTTTGTGTGCTCGTGGATCGAAGCGAATTTATTGTCTTTAATGGCATCTGTTACTATAGCAAAATCTTCAATTCATGAACTTGCTGGTGAGAGAAACAAGAGGATTCCACTCTCACGGTGGATACTTGGATATTGAGATGGATCAAAAAGATGTGTTGGGGAGGTTGGTCAGTGGTCGGAGGTCTCAAGTCGTCTAGATTTGTGTTGTGTGTTATCAATGCAAATGCAAGCGCAGAAGTCAGAAAACTCTTGCACTGCAATCTGACTGAAATGATCTTGTGGAAATTGTGGTGATCTATTGTCGATGTTGATATTTGGATAAATTGTTAAGATTGCGGGTGTAAGTGTGAGTGATTGTAGGGTTTGTGATTCAATTAGTGAAAGAGGGTATGTGCGTGACTTGTGCATAATTTTTATTTATTTTCTTAGAATGTCTTTGATAAATGGATAAAAAGAAAGTGATGAAAAACATCTTTAACCATTGGTTTTAGCTTGTAATAATGCTAAATTTCTCCAAAAAAATAAAAATAAATCATGTTCGTATTTTCAATAAAAAAAATAAAAAATATGAATGAAAAAGAGAAGAAAACTAAAATTATATTCCATGATTTTATAACAAGTTTTTATATTTTGTATGTCTTATGGATTTAATAATAAGTTTATTAAACTCATAGAAAACTTAGTCTAAATTTTTAAAATATAAAAAAACTTTTTTTTTAATATTTTAGGATTTACAAACTCAGATATATTCCTAGTATTAAAAGGAAAAAAAAATAAAAATATAATGAAATATTATTTGACTTTAGAATGGTTAGATTTGACTCATAAAATCATGATTCACCTTAAATAGGGAGTATTAAGAGTGATACTATCTTTTCTATATATAACTGGTCATCTTATCCAGATTTTATAGATCAATTAAAGTTCTTGGTGATGAAAATACTAGCTGACAACTTTAAACTTTTAAACCATAAAAGAACAAGAATTCTTTATTTTTTTCACACCAAAACCCGGTTTAGCTCGGTTTTTTTTTAGTTTTTTTCAGTCTGGGTTCAGTTTGGTTCGGTTTTTTCGGTTTCAAGCCTATAAAACCAAAACCGAACCGAACCGGTTGGTTTTTTCAAAATTCTAATCGGTTTTTTTTCATGGTTTGGTTTTTTTAATTATTTTTTTTCTAATTTTTTCGTTTTTCAGTTTTTTTACTTATCTCTATCTTATCTGATTTTATAGACTAACTAGAATTTTTAATTTAATGATTAAAATATTAGATGCACTCCAAGCCTTTAAACCAAAAAAAAATAAAAAAGAAATCGTTCTATTTTTCACACCAAAACCCGATCCAAGATGAAGATTGCAGCGGCGCTGCACACCCACAATAATTCTAAAAATAAAAAACTAGATAGCCATAATAGTTGCGCTTTTGTATATAGAAAGTACTTTTAAATACTTGTTGATACTTGATAGCAGGCAAAACAGAGAAATTTTTTGTAGTGTTAGGTCTTATAGTCACTGTTCCAGAAAGTTTGGAAGAGAAGAAAGTCATGAAGTCTTCCTTGAACGAGGCAATGATTACGGAGAAGCTGGAGGTGGAAGATTGAAAACCCCTTGTACAAAGGAAGTTAACCCCCTGATTAATGAAAACCCAGCTGCGCCACCCAGCTGATCGCAGAAATGGCAAGGGACCCATGGAGGTTTGACCCTTGCTTGGCTCTATCTCTATGCATGCAAGAATGTCCTTCTAGGGGTTTAGGACCAAACCAATTAACGGTCATGACCCACGACGCAGGGCACTTAACGAAAAGTCCATCTTCGAGAAATCGACCATGTGGTGTGGTGTGGTGTGGTGTGCTGTGCGCACAGGTTTGTAGTATTTCTAGCCAGTGGCGAGTTGCCTGAGGAAAATCATATGCCAAACATGTTCGCCATTGTGCACCTCAAATCGATTACTGTTGATTTAATTAAGGCCAAATTAAGAGCTAGCGAGCCTCAGATTACTATTTTCTGACCTTCCAGTACTTGTTATAAGATAGCATGCTTTCTTTCAAGGAAGAATAAAGAAGGATGAAATTCGCTTCTGAATATATATATATATATAAAATAATAATCATTTTATTTCCCAAGATTTGCTAGCGAGACATTTTCCTGTCTTAATATTGCTCAGCAAGTACCTTAATATTTAATGCCCTATAAAGATTAATACACAGAGAGAGGGGGAATTTTCTAGCTCTCGTACGTCATGGTCGCAATCAACTTCAAAACTAGGAAATTCAGCTGTTCAAGGTCCAAAACAAAGTGGGTTTCAACAGGAGCACGGTCTTCGCCTAGACTCTCACCAAAAGGTTTGAAGTGCATGCCAGGGAGACCGTGACTTGGTCATACTTTCCAAGTCCTAATCTCCTTTTCATTCCGTGTAAAAGATACATAAATACTTTGAATAATTTACCCACTTTTTCTCTAAGATTAAGCACCAAGCACCAACATAGAAAGCACTCCTGCCTCAAAGCTCCATTAATTATCAACCCCATTCAAATTTCTTCTAATGTTCAAAAAACCTCGAAAACAACAAGAAACCAATATGGACGAGACCATTTCCTTGATCCTTCATGGGTGCAAGTTAGCTAAAGACCTTGAATTAAACCTAGCAAACCTAGCCAGCCAGCCAGAGATATTTTCCAGGTCATGTGAAGATATCATTAGGGTTTTTATTAATGCTAGGGAAAGGCTAAATGTTCATCAACAAGACACCACTTCATACACTCATCACATGTTGTTTCGCGAGCCACGGGAATTACAGCAACAACAGAATATTGATCCTAGCCTCCAGGAATGGCTAAGGACTAGTTGCCCATCAGCCATGGAGACGTTGTTTCATCAATCACAGGTCCTTGTTCCTGAGAAGACGCAAATGGGGTCAGGAGACTTTGTTATTGAATTAGGTAGTAGATCAGATCATGTTCAAGCAATAGATGCATCAGATCCTGGCAGAGGTTCTTCATCATCGTCACAAAGACCTCGAAGAAGGTGAGAAATTTCAATGCTTATGTTTAGTTTGCATAACATCAAAACCTTAGTAACCGTAACATCTTGTAGATGGCTTGTGTTTTACTTCAGAATCATCTTTGTAAACCTACAATAGTTCAATGTGAATTGCTCTTAGACATGCTTTACGACTCACATACGCATGAAATTGTAAGGAAAGTATATCATAAAAGCAATCCATTTAACCCTTTTTGTTGGGGAAAGATGGTCGGTATCATATTGTTCGTGCTATACATATTTTTTCTTCTGTGAACATGTCTGAACATTAAAAACTTTAAAAAATTAAGGATGCATTAATGATATTTCAAATAAATATAGTATAAATTTTTATTATTTAACTGGAAACCACACACAAAAAAGATTCTAATTAAATTATAAATTATTAATATAATTACATTAGTTATCTCATTCAAATAATACTAATACTTATAAATGTTGTTAGGTATTTATAATTATAATTTATGTATATTCATGCATACCTTTCCTTCAATTATATACATGGCATGTGTATTAATCCTGTTTAGGAATTATCAGACCACTTCTCAACAAGTTCGGATTCGTTTTATTAGGCTAATGGCTACCTAGCTACTATATATGGTTGTGAATATGCAGGAAGGATGATGCCGAAAGACGGACAGTGAGGGTTCCTGCTCAGCAGTTTGGCAATACTGAAATCCCACCAGAAGATGGCTTCACTTGGAGGAAATATGGACAGAAAGAGATACTCGGTTCAAGGTTCCCGAGGTACTGAATCAAAATATGCACGACTAAGAGAGAATACTGTTAACTCTTCTAGATAACACGTGTTATATGACACAATCAAAGCATAATATGTATATATGAATGCTCTTCTTAGACATGGAAAAGTCTTTTTATAATATATTGAAATTGCTTTTTTTTCATGCTAGCTTTTTTTTACCTTTCTTTCAGACATTGACTTGGTATACAACATCTAAAAGATTGAGCCATTGACTGCTTATTGGCAAAAACGTGTTTAGTAAACGCCCAAAGAAGATCATCGTTTTACATTAACAGACTTGAAAGAATGAATGTTAGAAAAATCAAATCGACCAAGTTCCTTAAAATCATGTTTATTAGGACTAATTAATTACTTGAGCCATTAACATTTGTTGTTTATTTTAACTATATACTCGATCTGTCCCTTTCAGGGCTTACTACAGGTGCACCCACCAGAAGCTGTACCATTGCCTAGCCAAGAAACAAGTTCAGCGACTTGATGACGATCCCTACACATTCGAGGTGGCGTACCGTGGCGAGCACACTTGCCACATGTCTGCCACGGCACCATCAGTTCCACCAGCAGCAGCAGATATTGCACAAGAGATGGCCCAAACTATGAGTGCTCAGCCTCAGCCATCTGCAGCAACTTCTCTCGCTAGATGGCTGGAATTTAGTCTGGGTTCTGGAGGTAGCGCTGGTTGCAGCAGTAGCAGCATGGCTGCAGGTGCTGGTAGTAGTGGTGAAGGTCCCTCCACCGCTGGTCGATACAGTAAAGAAGCTGACTGCCCTATAATAGACATGGCTGATGCCATGTTTAATTCCGGCAGCAGTAGCACCAATAGCATGGAGTTTATTTTCCCTTCCATATTGGAAGAAAAATGGGATCAGGCAAGCGATAAAAAGCCTTGAGTGTGCTAGATAGTTAGAATAAGTGAATCTCTTGTCTCTTTCGTGGGGGGATATATTTCAACTCTATAATTAACCCACTGAAAATTACTTTCATAGGTCATTCTCAATTCATTAATTAAGGCATCGCTTTGGAATTGTAGACCTGAATATGATTTTGTACGTGAGTGTGCTACTTGTACTATTTTTTTTATATATATATATATATATATTTATTTTAGTAAGTACGTGAATATGATTTTGAAAGGGATTTTTTCTTCATTTTATGTGGTTGAATGCTTCAATGACAGGGAACAAGTCTCAACAGAACCTTGTGGGTTTTGAGCACATAAATGTAAAATAATGTCATGTAATTTTACTTGTTATTAAATTAAACAAGTGCTGAGAGAAGGTTATCTTGGTCTGTCCATGGACGTCTGGATCAGGATGAAATGAACCGGAGGGGCATCGGAAAATAACTCCATCCTCCTCTCTTGAACGGCCGGCCGGCGAAGTAGTTTTTTCATGTGCAAACAAACCCAGGCAGATGCGAGCAAGAGCTAGCTAGCCCTCCATAGATAAAATGTTTTTCACCCACCCTTCGCGGATATAATAAATCCAGCTCCCTTTATTTTGTTTTTTTATTTATTATGATCCTTATAGACCAGAATATCAATTTTGTTTTTTTTGCTCCAACAAGATGTTTCCTCACAACGTTTTGCTCCCATAGCATGAAATTTCTCCTCCTTCCTCTTTCAAAAAGTGACGCATTTTTAATTTTATCTTTTGGGTCTAAAATTAATTTCTTATACAGTCGTAGAAAATAATTTCCTATAAAGATATCAAGCATAAATGGAATGAAGGACCAGCTATGATATGATCGATCATTTGATAAACATTTTTATTTGAACTATATAAAGGTTTTCAAGTGATTAAAAAATAATTCATCAATCTAGATGAATTAAAAAAAATATTTCATTTGTTCTTAAATAGTATTGATTAAGAATATCATTGGCCAATATACAATAAGATTTGAAAAGATTATTTCAAATCTTATTTAAAAGATCAATGACTATTATGTAGAGAACAAACATGATTTAACATGATAGATATACTCCATGCTTTAATATTAAATCAGAATATTATTTATGAAAATATATTAATTACATTGAGATACCGATCACTAAAAGGTTGAGTCAAATAACTAATGACTTGTCTAATATTTAGGGATTATGACACGTTGCTAGACGATGCACCTGATCTTCAAATATAAATTAATCAATTGTTGAATTAATAATAATTAAATTATTTATTTTATTTAATTAAAATTAAAATTTCTATTTGGACCAACATATTATGAACCTAATTGGTCAAGAATCATTAGTCATAAATTAAACTGTGATGATTTAATTAAGTATGACTTGATTAAAATATATTTTATAAATTAAGGACTAGAATATAATTAATACAAGGATTATATTTTAGACTTAGAAAAATCAAGTAAGGACTTGATTGAGTTAATTTCTATAATTTTCCTGGATTAATAGACGGATATTTCTCAAGGGTAAAATTGATATTTTATCAATTTATATGATTTTTTAGATTTTTCTATAAATAGTAAGCCATGCTCTTTATTTTTGTATGGTTGTCTGTTAGATAGAAAAACTACTCAAGTCACAGAGTATGGAGCTAGCACTCTGGGCATAAGATTTCTCACTGGTGGTTCATATGGATTACCATTAGAGGCTGAAAAATTTAACGACCTATTGTTTGTGATAACCTAGCCTTTAAAAGAATTACTCAAAGTTGAAGAAGATCAGGTCTTCAAGTAATAAAATTCTTAAATAATTCTAGATTTATTTAACGAGATTATAAAAATTCTCAAATTATTTTATTTTATTGTTTCTATTGCGTACATGCTTCCTGTTAATAATAGATAAATATATAATTACCCGTTTCCTATTTGTTATTTTACTAATTGGAAAAAGAATTAACGAGGCAATAAATTTTAAATATCTTGTGATCAATCTGCGCTTATTTATATATTAAATAATTTGTGCAACATTTTACGTATAATAACAACAAATATTCTAACGTGATAATATCTCTGTATGAAACATATCTTACAATTTTTTATTATTATTTGTTATATACTTTACATCGTATTCAATAATTTAAGTTTATTAAGTTTGATTTAAACTTGATTTTATCCCTAGCTAGTTATCCCTCGATCGAACCTCTTTGTTCTCTCATTTGATCATGACCGGGCCGGGTGGGGTGGTTTTCAAAACCTTGATTTCAAGTATATATATATATTTAAACACTTCTTATGACTTAAAGTATGCAATCTCTCGTCTTCAAAACAAATGGCACTCTATGAATCCATAGTGTCAAAAGGTCTATTGCAACAGTGAAACACCCTTCTTCTCAATTAGTTACTTATAATTTACAGTATAAAGATATTGTTAGAAAGAAAACGAACCAAACTGAGAACCGGATAAAAAATAATGACCCTTTACATATTCTCATTAAGTCTCTTTATTTTTAGGATTTTTAATTTTGATATAAAACTTTATTTTGTTTATATTTTAGTTCTTAAATTTCAGAAATAAAAGCGAGAATCATTAAAAAGTTAGAGAAGAAAGATAAAGTTGTTTATCAATTAAAATTAAAAAAAAAAACTGATCTCATTGTTAATAAGTTCAATTTGATAAAAAAAAGTGTCATTAGAATATTTTTTAATGTTTTATTTTGTTAAGAAATGTATAATCTTTTCTTACCATTAAAGACTAGTTTAAGGTTAGAAATGGGTTTTTTAAATCCTAGAATTTGGATCCTAATGTTTTGGTGTACGAGGAGGTTAAAATTCAACCATAGAGAACTTATGGTTTGTCATTACATGTGACATGACATCACCATTCAAAAAAACAAAAATAAAAAACGATGCATCTTCCACCTAATTTAACAAAAAGTAAAAGAGGATTAAATGTTCTAGTCTAGCCTTGCAGACCCACGAACCTTCGGCCTTCTCTATTTGGGCTATTAGTCAGCCCATCTAGGCCCAAACACATGGACTCTTTTTATAAAGCTCTTTTTTATTTTTTTAAAATTTAATTAATTTTTGTTAAAATAAAGTAATTTAAAATTATATTTAAGATATTATTACATTAAATGTCATTCAATTTTTTAATTTATTTTTAAATAAGATTATATTTTTTTTAAATATTAGCAAACATTT
>Ga0307511_10000250_pt1 | contig 55086 bp, 50 predicted proteins | sample 13_EM_MG_FD_200266 | JGI IMG/M metagenome (GOLD analysis project Ga0307511, IMG submission 200266) | Populus trichocarpa ectomycorrhiza microbial communities from riparian zone in the Pacific Northwest, United States - 13_EM | ecosystem: Host-associated > Plants > Roots > Unclassified | place... | reverse complement strand
CAGGAACGCCCCACTCGCCGCCGTGAACACGATGTCGGCCGCCGCGACCACCACCGACACCACCACCAGCTGCCCGAACGTCAAGCCGCCCAACAGATACGCCGCCGGCAGCGTAAGCAGCGCCGCGAACCGCAGCAGGTCCATCGCCACCATCACCGGCCGCTTGCGCCGGAACTCGACCCACGGCCCCAGCGGCACCGCCACCAGCGCCCCCACGATCAGGCCGGCCGCCGCCAGCAGCGACACCTCGGCCGGCGTGCTGTGCAGCACGAGAATCGCCACCAGCGGAAAGGCGTCGAACGCGAACCAGGTGCCGACCGCGCTGGCCGTGAACGCGGCCCACAGATACCCGAAATCCCTACCCATGCCAACGATCCTCACGGCCGTGCGCCTGTCGGATCAAACAACCCCGCGCCGGCGAGCCACAACCGGCGGTTGTAGCCTCGCCCGGTGGACCTCAACGCCGTGCGGACCTTCGTGGTGGCGACCGACGAGGGCCAGCTCCAGGAGGCGGCCGTCGAGCTGGGCGTCAGCCAGCAGGCCGTCTCCAAGCGCATTGCCGCGCTGGAGAAGGAGCTCGGCGTCGCCCTGTTCACCCGCACCGCGCGGGGCATCCAGCTGACCGTCGACGGCGAGGCGTTCCTGCCCCACGCCCGCGCCCTGCTCGACGCCGCCGAGCGGGCCCTCGCCTCGGTCCGCCCCGGCCGCCGCCCGCTTCGGGTCGACGTGCTCGGCCGCCGCTCGGTCTGCGCCGCCCTGGTGCAGGAATTCCACCGCCAGCACCCGGAATTCGAGCTGGAGGTGGTCACGCTGCCCAACGGCACCGCCGCCACCGCCGCTGTCCGGGCCGGCGAGGTCGACGCCGCGTTCTGCGCGCGCCGCACCCCGCCGCCGGACGGCGTGCGCACGATGCGCGTCGACAACGAACCCCTGCACCTGCTGGTCGGCCTGGGCCACGAACTCGCCGCCGCCACCGAGCTCACGCCGAAAGACCTTGTGGGGCACCGGATCTGGATTCCCGGCATCGTGCCCGGCGCGGAGTGGGGCGCCTACTACGAGGAGCTCGCCGCCGCGTTCCACCTGTCCATCGACGCCGAGGGGCCGAACTGGGGCACCGAGCACATGCTGGACCGGATCGCCGACACCCCTACGCTCGCCACCTTCTTCGGCACCGTGATCCGCTTGACCCGGGCCGAGGACCTCCGCCTGATCCCGGTGCGCCGCCCGACCCCGGTCTACCCGCACTCGTTGATCTGGCGCGCCGACAACACCCATCCCGGACTGGCCGACCTCCGCCGGCACCTGGCCGAGAACTGGCGCTCCACCCGCACCGAGGGCGTGTGGACCGCCAGCTGGGCCAGCTAGCTAGCCCGCCCGCTGCCACCGCTGGCCTGGTGCACGAGTCGACGGATCGTGCTGACGTCCTAACGGGAGCCAGGCTAATGGGACACAGGGACCCGGTCGAGCGCCCGCACGATGTCCTCCACCCGCTGCTTGGCGTCGCCGAACAGCATCTTGGTGTTGTCCCGGAAGAACAGCGGGTTCTGCACGCCGGCGTAGCCGACGGCCATGGAGCGCTTGAACACGATGACGTTCTGCGCCTCCCACACGTGCAGCACGGGCATGCCGGCGATGGGGCTGCCGGGATCGTCGGCCGACGGGTTGACGGTGTCGTTGGCCCCGATCACCAGGACCACCGAGGTCTGCGGGAAGTCGTCGTTGATCTCGTCCATCTCCAGCACGATGTCGTAGGGCACCTTGGCCTCGGCCAGCAGCACGTTCATGTGCCCGGGCAGCCGGCCGGCCACCGGGTGGATGCCGAACCGCACGTCCACGCCGCGTTCCCGCAGCTTGCGGGTCAGGTCGGCGACCGGGTACTGGGCCTGCGCCACGGCCATGCCGTAGCCGGGGGTGATGATCACCGACTCGGCCTCGCGCAGCAGCTCGGCGGTGTCCTCGGGGCTGATCTCCCGGTGCTCGCCCTGCTCGATGGCCGCGAACGTGCCCGACTCCACGCCGAAACCGCCGGCGATCACCGACAGGAACGAGCGGTTCATCGCCTTGCACATGATGTAGGAGAGGTAGGCGCCGGAGGAGCCGACCAGCGCGCCGGTGACGATGAGCAAGTCGTTGTCCAGCAAGAAACCCGAAGCGGCGGCGGCCCAGCCGGAGTAGCTGTTCAGCATGGACACCACCACCGGCATGTCGCCGCCGCCGATGGACGCCACCAGGTGCCAGCCCAGCAGCAGCGCGATCACCGTCACGGCGGCCAGCAGCGGCAGGTTCGGCGTGATGACGAAGAAGACCGTCAGCACGACAAAGGCCACCAGCGCGCCGAGGTTGAGGAAGTGCCGGCCGGGCAACGTCATCGGCGCGGACTTAATCCGGGCCGACAGCTTCAGGAACGCCACGATCGAGCCGGTGAAGGTGACCGCGCCGATGAACACGCCGATGCACACCTCGCCGTGGTGGATGCCGGGCAGGTCACGGCCGTCACCGTCCAGATAGCCGTTCCAGCCGACCAGAACCGCGGCCAGGCCGACAAAACTGTGCAGCAGGGCGATGAGCTCCGGCATGCCGGTCATCTCGACCACCCGGGCCCGCCACAGCCCGATGCCGCCGCCGGCGGCCATCGCCACCACCAGCAGCACGACGCCGGTGACGGCCATCCCCTGTAGGGCCAACACGATGGTGGCGACCAGGGCCAGGGCCATGCCGGTGATGCCGAACAGCACGCCGTTGCGGGAGGTCTCGTGCTTGGACAGCCCCGCCAGGCTGAGCACGAAAAGCAGGGCTGCGACGAGGTATGCGGCCTGGGCCGCCGTTGTCACGGTCATGGTCAGCTCCTCGTGAACATGCCGAGCATGCGCCGGGTGACGGCGAATCCGCCGAAGATGTTGATGCTGGCCAGCAGCACCGCCGCGGCGGCCAGCACGGTGACGACCACGTTGCTGTGGCCGATCTGGAGCAGCGCGCCGACGACCACGATGCCGGAGATGGCGTTGGTGACCGACATCAGCGGCGTGTGCAGCGCGTGGTGCACGTTGCCGATCACATAGAAGCCGATCACCACCGACAGGGCGAACACCGTGAGGTGGCCGATCAACTCGTTGGGGGAGAAGCCGACCAACAGGAACAGGGCCAGCGCGGCGGCGGCCACCACGATGTGCCGACCACGCCGGGGCTGCTGTTGTTTTTGTGGCGTAGGGGTTTTCTCCACCTGTTGCGGTGGCGCGACGCTGACGCTGATCTTGGGTGGCGGCCAGGTGGTCTCGCCCTCGCGGACCACGGTCATGCCGCGGATCACCACGTCCTCGAAGTCCAGCACCACTTCGCCGTCCTTGCCCGGCGTCAGCAGCTTCAGCAGGTTCACCACGTTGGTGCCGTACAGCTGTGAGGCCTGGGTCGGCAGCCGGCCGGCCAGATCCGTGTAGCCGATGATCGTCACGCCGTTGGCGGTGACGACCGCCTCGCCGGCCACGGCGCCCTCGACGTTGCCGCCCTGGATCGCGGCCATGTCGACGATGACGCTGCCGGCCTTCATGCTGGCCACGTGCTCCTTGGTCAGCAGCCGCGGCGCGGGCCGGCCGGGGATCAGCGCGGTGGTGACGATGATGTCGACGTCGCGGGCCTGCTCGGCGTAGATCTCGGCGGCCCGCCGGTCGTACGCCTCCGAGGTGGCCTTGGCGTAGCCGTCGGTGCTGGCCTCCTGCTCCACGTTCACCGCGAGGAACTCGCCGCCGAGCGACTTCACCTGCTCGGCGACCTCGGCCCGCGGGTCGGTGGCCCGGACGACCGCGCCCAGGCTGTTGGCGGTGGCGATCGCGGCCAGGCCGGCCACGCCCGCGCCGGCCACCAGCACCTTGGCCGGCGGCACCTTGCCGGCCGCGGTGACCTGGCCGGTGAAGAACCGGCCGAACACGTTGGCCGCCTCGATCACGGCCCGGTAGCCGGCGATGTTGGCCATCGAGCTGAGCACGTCCAGCGACTGGGCCCGGGAGATCCGCGGCACCGCGTCCATGGCCAGCGCGGTGATCGGCCGCTCGGACAGGGTCTGGACCAATTCAGGGCGTAACGCGGGGCCGATCATGCCGATCAGGGTCGCGCCGTCGTGCAGCGTCCCGATCTCCGGCTCGGTCGGCGGGTTCACCTTGATCACGACATCGGTGGTCCAGGCCTCCGCGCGGTCGGCGATCCGCGCGCCGGCCTGCGCGTACGCCTCGTCGGTGAAGCTCGCGGCCGCCCCGGCCCCGGACTCGACGAGCACCTCGTAGCCGAGGGCGGCCAGTTGGCGCACGGTCGCCGGTGTGGCCGCCACCCGCGTCTCGCCGGCGGCGGTCTCGGTGACCACGCCCAGTGTCCGACCCATCACGGCTCCTGTCTGTCGCTGACCCCCTGGTAACGATCCTCCTGGCATCTTCGTTCAGCATGACCGCCCCGTGGCGGTTTTCGGTTCACACGTGAATGGGATTACCAAGGTTTTCCCCGGTGGCGACGGTTGAATCGTTGCCTGGGCGTGACACTCCCGTTTACGTTCGTTCTAGCGCGGCCAGTCGGGGCACCAACAGCAGCGACAGGCCCAGCGCCACGCCGCCGATCACCAACGGCGCCCGGACGCCCAGCGCGGTGCCGAGCACGCCGCCCAGGACCGCCCCGATCGGACCGCCGCCCCAGCCGATCAGCCGGTAGGCGCTCGTGACGCGGCCCATCAGCTCGCGCGGCACGAGCCGCTGGCGGATCACCACGGCCTGCACGTTCCACAGCATGATGCCGAAGCCGCCGAGGGCGTAGCCGACGGCGACCACCGGGACCGCCCAGGCGAAGCCGACCAGCAGCAGGGCGGCGGCGATCACGCCGATCGACAGGCCCAGCCCCAGGCCGGGCCGAAGATTCCCGCGGACCCAGCCGGCCGCGAAACTGCCGAGCAGGCCGCCGGCCGCGCCGCCGGCGAGGACGACGCCGTAGATCGCCTCGGGGCCGTGCAGGACCTTGACGATCAGCAGCACCAGCACGGTGGTGCCCATCTGGAGCGACAGGTTGGCCAGGCCCAGCTCGAAGGCCAGCAGGCGCAGGCCCTTCTGCCGCCACAGCCACCGCACGCCCTCGGCGATGTCCGCGCGAATGGTCGTGGTCACGGTGGCCCGGGTCGGGGCGTGCCGGGCACGGATGGCGAACACGAGTCCGGCCGCGGCGACGAAGGTGAGGGCGTCGACCACCAGCGGCGCGCCGGCGGAGACGGCGAACAGCGCGGCGCCGACCGGCGGGCCGAGGAACTGGAAGCTGACCAGCTGGGACGCCTGCAAGCGGCCGTTGGCCCTGGGCAGCTGGTCGGGTTCGACGAGGTCGGCGATGAACGCCCCGGAGGCGTTGTCGAACACGGTGCCCGCGCTGCCGAGCAGGAAGGTCATCGCGGCCAGGCCCCACAGCGGCGGCGTGGTCGTCAGGACCCAAACGGCGAAGGCGGCCACCACCAGGCCGCGGGCCAGGTCGATGCGCCACATCAGGTTCCGGCGGTCGTGCCGGTCGGCCAGCGCGCCGCCGAACAGCGAGAACAGCAGGACCGGCGCCGTGCCGGCGAAGGTGACGATGCCTGCGGCCGCCGTCGTCGGCGACAGGGAGATGGCCAGCAGCGGCAGCGCCGCGGTGCGGATGCCGTCACCCAGCAGGGAAGTCGACGCGGCCGCCCACAGCAGGCGGAAATCGACGGTGCGAACTGCCTGTGGTGCCCCCATGACGGCCAGTATGGCAGTCAGCCCACGTCGCGCTGCTCGGTCTTCCCCGGCACGCGGCCGCCGAACCGGGCCGTCGCCCGGCGCGCCGGCCAGGCCGCGCCCACGGCCTCGTAACGGCGGATGGCCTCGGCCAAGGCGGCCTCGCCTTCGGGGCGGCGGCCGTTCTGGGTCAGCAGGACGGCCAGATCCTCCAGCGACTGGGCCAATTCGACCGGGCGGCCGACCTTTCGGTAATGGGCCACTGCTTGCTGCACCTCGGCCGGATTGCCGTTGGCCAGCCCGCGGCAGCGCAGCAGTGCGGCGGCGGCGCGGGCCGGGACGACCTCCTTTGCCACCTCGCCCTCGCAGATTTCCAAGGCCCGCGCGACAATCTCGGAATCACCGGCCTGCAATGCCAGGCGCACCACGTCCGGCAGCCACTGGTGGCGCAGCATCATCGGCGCGTACCGGGGATCCAGCACCGGTTCCAGCGCGATGAGGGCCGCGTCGACAAGGCCGTCCCGCTCGGCCGCCTGGGCCTCGGCCATCAGCAGGAAGTCGCAGTTCTCGCGGTCGGCGCTGGTGAGCATGGGCAGCTCGTCGGCGGCGGCCAGATGCGCGGACACCTCGTCGCCGTCGTCCCGCAGGGCGGCGATCAACGCGGCGACGCCGTGCGAGAGCAGCAGCAGCGGGCTGCTTTCGCGCAGGCCCAGGAAAGCCAGCTCCGGCCCGGTCTGCGTGATCACCGACAGCTCGACCAGGGCGTCGCTCCAGCGGCCGGCCCAGTAGTGGTTGACGGCGGTGGACATCGGCAGCCCGCCAGGCAGCTGGAATCGGTGCACCAGACCGCGAACCGCGGCCAGCGCCTGGTCGGCCTGGTCGAGACGGTCCAGGTTCTGCAGGCTGAACACCCGGTTGTCGAGCAGGCTCAGATGCAGGTGGGCCAACCCGGGATCCTCGGCGACAACGGCCAAAGCCTCGTCCACGTAGGACAGAGCGTCGGCGTGGTCGCGGGCGATGGACTGGAACAGCCACAGCGCCTGCAGGGCGTAGGCCACGGCGAAGCCGTCGCCGGCCCGCTCGCCCCGCGCGATGGCCGCCTCGGCGGTGGCCTTGGCGAGGTCCATCTCGTTGAGCCCCATGCCTTCCCGCACGGCCAGCAGGGCCTGGCAGCGGGCCTGCCACACCGGCGACACCTCGGGCGCGTCGACCGCTTCCCGCAGCGCCGCGACGGCTCGGCCCTCCTGGCCGCGGCGATAGTGCACCACGGCCCGGATCCACTGCATCTCGCCGGCCAGGTCGGGATCCCTGGTCAGGGCCAGCACGGAGCGGACCTCGTCCTCGGGAAGCTCGCCCCGCCAATACAGAACCCGGGCCAGCGCGGCGGTCAGCTCGATGTGCCGGGGATCGTCGTGCTCGCAGCTGGTCACCACCTTGCGCAGCAGGTCCAGGCCGATGTCGGGGGCCCGGTGGGCGACGCGCTCGCCGTGCCGGAGCATCCAGTCGATGACCCATGAGTCGACCGCCACCGGGGCGGCGACCAGTTGGCGCGCAACGGTTTCCATCGACGCGCCGGCCCGGTCCAGCCGCTCGGCGGCCTGCCGGTGCAGCACGGTCCGCACGGTCGGCGAGGTCGCGTCGTACAGCGCCTGGCGGATCAGGGCGTGCCGGAAGCCGAAGCGATCACCGTTGGCCAGCAACACCTTGGCCGAGGCCGCCTCCTCCAGCGCCGGCAGCAGCTCCCCGGCCGGCCGGCCCTGGATCACCGACAGGTCGGCGACCATGAAGTCGTTGCCGAGCAAAGCCGCGCGCCGCAACACTTCCGTGGTGCTGGCGGACAGGAAGCCCAGCCGGTGGGTCAGCGCCGACGACAGCGAGGTCGGCACGGACACGTCGTCGCCGGACGACACCTCGGCCTGCCCGGCCGACACCTCGACATGACGGTCTCGCAGTAAAGCCTCCGCCAGTTCGCCGACGTACAACGGGTTTCCGGCGGCCCGGTCGGCCAGGCCCAGCAGCCCGGCCCCCGGCGTCCCGCCGACGATGCCGGTCAGCATCTCGGCCACCTCGGGCTCGGCCAGCGGGGCCAGCTGCATCACCGCGCCGCCCTGCCGGGCCACGACGTCGTGAACGCCGTCGAGCACCGGGGTTCGCGGCACCGGCCGCAGTGCGCCGACCAGCAGCAGCGGCAGCGTCGAGGTCTCCAGCGCCAGCCGGCTGAACACCAGCAGGCTGGCCTCGTCGGCCCACTGGATGTCGTCGGCCACCAACGCCAGCGGACCGTCGGCGCACATGTCCTGCACGATCGCGACCAGCTCGTTGACCACGGCCAGCGTCGGATCGCCGCCACCCAGCGGATCCCGGCTGGACTGCGCCGTTCGATCTTGGGCCAGCCGCATCATCTCCGCCACCCGCGCCCGGGCCGGATCGGGGGAGTCGGCGTCCACCCCGAGGCAGTCCAGCATCAGCCGCAGCGGGAACCGGCTCGCCAGCTCGTCGCCCGCGCCCCACACCAGCTGCACGCCCTCGTCCTCGCAGCCGGCCATGCCGGTGGTCAGCAGCTCCGACTTGCCGATGCCGGGCTCACCCTCGACCAACAGCACACCGCCGCGGCCTTCGGCCACGTCGTGGACGGCCGACCGCAGCACCGACAGCTCCTGGGTCCGGGCGACGAACGTGCGGGCCCGTGGCCGTGGCCGGGCGGCCCACCACGCCGCACGGCGGGGGACCCGGGCCGGCGACGGCGCGTCCGGCGCGGCCAGCGCCGGGTCGTTGGTGAGGATCTGCTGGTGGATCTCGGCCAGCCGGACCCCGGGCTGCGTGCCGAGCTCGTCGGCCAGCACCCGGGACGCCGCCCGGAACTGCTCCACCGCGTCGGCCTGCCGGCCGACCCGGTACAGGGCGGTCATCAGCAGCCCGCGCAGGCCCTCGTGCAGCGGGTTCTCCCGGACGAGCGCGGCCAGCTCGGCCACCAGCTCGGCGTGCTGGCCGCCGGCCAGCCCGGCCGCGGCCCGGATCTCCAGCAGGTCGAGCCGGTCGGACAGCAGGCGGTCCCGCAGGCTCGCCGCCCACGGACCGGGCAAACCGGACAGCGGTTCGCCGTGCCACAGCGCCAGCGCCTCGTTCGCGGCCTCGACCGCCGCCGGCTGGTCACCTTCCTCCGAGGCCTGCTCGGCTCGGCGCTTCAGCAAGTCGAACTCGTGCAGGTCCACGGCGTCGACCCGAAGCAGGTAGCCCGGCCCCTCCGACAGCAGCACCGAGGATGCGGCCCGGTGGCCGCGGCCCGGCTCCATCGCCCGGCGCAGGCCGGAGACGTAGGTGTAGATGCTGCCGTCGGCCGACGTCGGCGCCTCGTGGCCCCAGATCGCGTTGATCAGGTCCTCGCGGGACACCGCCCGGCCGGCGCGGGAGGCCAGCACCGAGAACAGCACCCGCTGCCGCGGCGCGCCCAGGCGCAACTCCTCGTCGCCGCGCCGGGCGAGCACCGGGCCCAGTAGTTCAGCCCGTAGGGCCTGCTCAGCCACCGTGCTCCCCAGTTCTAGCCGGCTCCTCGTGAATGCCCGGACACCTTACCCATCAGGTCCGGCCGCGAGTCCACTCCCAGCTTCTGCATGATGCGCGAGACGTGCGCCTGCACGACGCGTCGGGACAGCGCCAACTCGGCGGCGATCTCCGGGTTGGAACGGCCGGTCGCGACCAGCTCCGCCACCCGCAGCTCGTCGCCGACCAGCGAGTCCCAGCCGGCGATCGTCGGCTGCCCGGTGGACACGCCGGCCCGCCGGATGCCGAACTCCCGCAACCGCGACTCGGCCCGCCGGATGTCCCATGAGGCACCGAGATCGGCATAAACGAGCAGCGCCTCCTGGAAGGTCAGGCGGGCCCGGTCGACCTCGCCGCGCCGCCCGAGCAGCACGGCCGCGTCCTCGCAGGTGGCCGCTAACTCGACCCGCCGGCCGACTTCCCGGTAGCGCTCGGCCACGGCCAGCAGCGGCTCGGGATCGCCGTCGATCAGCGCCGCGCACCGCTGGGCGGCGTTGGACGCCCGCATCGGCACGGTTTCCGAGGAGGCCTCGGCCTCGGCCACCCGCAGCGCCGCCCGGGCGACATCGAGCTCGCCGGCGTCGACAGCGAGCCGGGCGAGGTCCGGCAACCACTGATGGCGCAAGGTCATCCGGCCATAGGACGGGTCCAGGATCGGCTCGTACGCCGCGATCGCGGCGCCCAGGTCGCCGTCCTGCTCGGCCGCCATCGCCCGGGCGGCCAGCGAGAAGTCGCTGTTCTCCTGGTCGCCGGGCGCGATCACCGGATACGACAACGCCGTCTCCAGATGCGCGTGCAGCTGCTCGCTGTCGCCGCGGTGCCCGGTGATCATCGCCGCCGTGCCGTACTGCAACAGCGGCACCCGGGAGCGCAGGTCGAAGATGGTGATCACCGGCTCGTCGCCGACGATCGAGTCCAGCTCGGCCAGCGCCTCGTCCCAGCGCCCGAGCCAGTAGTAGTGCACCGCGGCCCCGATGTGCACCCGCCCGGACGGTCGCCCGCTGCGGCGGACCATCGCCTGCGTGCGGGCCACGGTGTCGGTGCCGTCGCTGAGTCGGTCCAGGTTCTGCAGCGAGAACAGCCGGGCGCCCAACAGGTTGATCTGGAGGTCGACGAGATCCTGGTTGCCGGTCGCCGCCGCCAGTGCGTTGTTCACATGGGTGAGCGCGGCGGCGTGGTTGCGGCGCACCGATTCCACGTACCACAGCTCGTGCTCCGCCGCGGCGATCGCCGGCGCGTCGTTGGTGTCGGTCGCCTGCCCCAGCGCCGCGGCCGCGGTGGCCTCGGCGGTGTCCAGGTCGTCCAGGCCGGTCCGCTCGAACTGGGCCCGCAGCGTGTCGTGCCGGGCCACCCAGAAGTCCGGCGCGGCCGGATCCTTGGCTGCCGCACGGAGATCCGCGATCGCCTGCGCCACATCGCCCCGGCTGTAGGTCAGACAGGCCAGGATCCAGCGCATTTCCGCGGCGTGGGCCGGATCCCGGGTCATGTCGAGCAGCGCGCGGGCGGCCGCCTCGGGCTGCCGGCCCAGCCGGAACTCCCAGCGGACCTGGCTGACCATCAGCACCTCCCGCTCCTCGCGGGCCGGTGTCGTGCTTTCCAGGGCGGTGTCCAGAAGTCGCAGCGCCAGCGCCGGATCGCGACCGGCCACGGCCTCCACGTTGGACAGCAGCCACTGCACCGACCAGGGATCGAACGCCCCGGCCGCGGTCAGCTGGGCGGCGGTGCGCTCCACCGGCGCGCCGGCGTGGGCCAGCGCCTTCGCCGACTCCCGGTGCAGCGTGGTCAGCACCCCGGCCGAGCGCTCGCCGTACAACGCCTGCCGCACGGCCGGATCCCTGAACGCCAGGCGGTTTCCGGCGTCCACCAGCAGGCCGGCGTCGGTCGCCTCCTCGATCGCGCCGACCAGGTCGGCCGGCGTGGAGCCGACGATCGCGGCCAGGTCGGCCAGGTCGAACTCGACACCCAGCAGCGCCGCCCAGCGCAGCCGGTCCAAGGCCGTGGGGGACAGGAACTCCAGCCGCCGGGCGGCGACGGCCGCCGTCATGCGGCGCGTGTCGAAGCCGGTCGACGGGTCGACGTCGGCGACGCCGTCCACCGTGCGCAGCACCGAATCCCGTAGGAGGCCGGCGACGAGTTCGCGGATGTGAAACGGATTGCCGGCGGCCCGGTCGACCAGCCCGCGCAGCACCGGCCCCGGCGACCCGCCGACCAGGCGGGCCACCAACTCGTGCACGTCGTCCTCGTGCAGTGGGCCGATCGCCAGCGTGCGGCCGCCGGCCAGGTCCACATGGTGCGCGGTCGGATTGGTGCGGCGCGCCCCGACCAGCACCAGCGGCAGCTGCTGGGTCAGCCGGGACAGCCGGTGCCAGGCCAGCAGGCCGGGCTCGTCCAGCCACTGCACGTCGTCGATCACCAGCACCAGCGGGGCTTCCGCGCACGCCTCGTCGACGAACGACAGCAGCCGGCTGATCGGCGCCAGGGGTCCCTCGCCGGACAGGTCCTCGCCCAGCGCCCACACCACTCGGCAGCCGGCCACGGGGGCGTCGGCGAGACCCACCGCCAGCAGCCCCGACTTGCCGATGCCGGGCTCGCCCTCGACCAGCACGCAGCCGCCGTCGCCGTCGGCCAGGGCCACCACCAGCGCCCGCAGCCACGCCACCTCGCGCTGCCGGCCCACGAACTGCGGCGGCGCCTCCGGCTGCCGGGTCGAGGTGGCCAGCTGCTCGTGCCGCGACCCGATGCCCGGGATCGGCACCTTCTGCTGGGCCACGATCCGGTTGTGGATGTCCTGGAGCGCCGGGCCCGGGTCGAGGCCCAGCTCCGTCACGAGGAACTGCCGGGCGCTCTCGTACTCGACCAGCGCGTCGTCCCGGCGGCCGGCCCGGTACAGCGCCACCATCAGCAGGCCGTGCAGGCCCTCCCGGCGCGGGTGCTCCCGGGCCAGGCCGGTCAGCTCGGCGATCGCCGTGTCCTGGTTGCCCAACGCCAGCAGCAGCGCGCAGCGCCGTTCGAGGGTGGCCAGTCGCAGCTCTCCGAGCCGGGCGCGGTGCAGCTCCGCGAACGGGCCGGCCAGACCCGAGAGCGCCTCGCCTTGCCACAGCTCCAGCGCCGCCGTGACCGCCCGCAGCTGGCCGCCCAGGTCCTCGGCCGACGTGCGGAGCTCGTCGAACCGGGTGACGTCCAGCTGCTCGCGGTCCACCCGCAGCGCGTAGGCCGAGCCGACCGAGTCCAGCACGTGGCCCGCCGACTGCTTGCCGCGCCGCACCGGCTCCTGAAGGGATCGCCGCAGGTCGGAGACGTACGTGTGCAGGATGCCGACCGCTCGGGCCGGCGGGTCCTCGCCCCAGATGCCGTCGACCAGCTCCTCGCGGGTGACCACCCGCCCGGCCGCCAGCGCCAGGATCGCGAACACCGCCCGCCGTCCGGCCGAGCCGAGATCGACTTCCTGGTCGCCGCGCCAGGCGCGGACCGGGCCCAGCAGCTGGACCCGCAGTGGTGCGGTCACGCCCGGGCGTCCCCGGGGTGACTGGCGGCGGAGCGACAAACCATGTGCGGAGTGTAGCCACCGCGGCGTCAACTCGATGCCCTCCAACGGCTTGACCCACGTGTGGCGTGGAGCTCTTGCGCCGTGGCTCCGCCGGTGTCATAGTCAACATATCGGTTGATAAACAGATTGGTTGACAATGGCCTCCGACGAGCAGCTGGACCGGGCGTTCGCCGCGCTCGGCGACCCGGTGCGCCGGGCGCTGATCGCCCGCCTGTCCCGGGGCGACGCGACGGTGAACGAGCTGGCCGAGCCGTTCGACATCACCAAGCAGGCGGTGTCCCGGCACATCCAGGTGCTGGAGGCCGCGGGCCTGATCACCCGCAGCCGCGACGGCCAGCGCCGCCCGTGTCACCTCGACGCGGGGGCGCTGGAGCAGCTCACGGCGTGGATCGACACCTACCGGCTCGCGGTCGAACAACGGCACCGGCGGCTCGACGCCGTGCTGGAGGCCCTCAAACAGGAGGAAGCGACATGAGCAACCCGACCACCATCACCGCCCAGCCCGGCACCCCGTTCATCGACATCGAGCGGGAGTTCGACGCCACCCCGGCCCAGGTGTTCCACGCCGCCACCGACCCCTCGCTCATCGTCCAGTGGCTCGGCCCGCGCGACATCGAGATGGACCTCGTCGAGTACGACTTCCGCCCCGGCGGCAGCTACCGCTACGTGCACCGCCGCGCCGACGAGGCCTACGCCTTCCGCGGTGTGTTCCACACCGTCACCAAGGACGAGTGCGTCGTGCAGACCTTCGAGTTCGAGGGCGCGCCCGGCCAGGTCAGCCTGGAGACCGCCACCTACGAGGACCTCGGCGGCCGCACCCGGCTGCGCACCCACTCGGTGTTCCCGTCCGTCGAGGCCCGCGACGCCATGCTGGCCAGCGGCATGGAGCACGGCGTCGTCGATTCCTACGACAAGCTGTCGGAACTGCTCGGCGGCTGAGGACGGACAACCTCTCCTCGCGCCCGGGCGTGAATCCCTCGGAACACCAATCGATCCTAGGGGGAGACGATTGGCGATCGACGACGACGGCGCCGTCGCCGGCTGGGCGTCGACCGGGTCGCCCGCCGACGCCGGGCAGCCGGTGGTGTGGCGGCTAGAGTCCGGCATGTGACGGACTTCGCCGCGGTGCTGCTGGCCGGCGGCCGTGGCCGACGGATGGGCGGGGTGCACAAGCCGGCGCTGGTTGTCGCCGGCCGCACCCTGCTCGACCGCTGCGTGGCGGCGGTGCGGCCGGCGGAGCCGGTGGTTGTGGTGGGGCCTTCCATGCCGACTGAGCGCCCCGTGCTGTGGACCCGTGAAGAGCCGCCCGGCGGCGGTCCCGTCGCCGGGCTGGCCGCCGGGCTGAAGCTCATCGGCGACGCCGAGACGGTCGTGGTGCTGGCGGCCGACCTGGTCGGCGTCACGACCGACACCGTGGCCCGGCTGCGGGCCGGCGTGCGGAACGACGGGGCGGTGCTGGACGACGGCCACCGGCAGTGGCTCATCGGCGTGTGGCGGGCCGAGGCGCTGCGTAGAGTGCTGCCCGAGAACCCGGCGGACGCGTCGCTGCGCTCGGTGCTGGGGGCGTTGGACTTCGCCCCGGTGGCCGCGGCGCCGGGGGAGACCGTCGACGTGGACACGCCCGCCGACCTGGCCCAGGCTGCTTCACAGCACCCTCACCGGTGATCGGGTTACCTACCGTCGGAGCACGCCGTCATCTAGGAGGTCCGCACGTGGCCGAGCCCGCCAACACCGAGGGCACGCCGCCGAACACCCCGGCTCGGGACGCCCAACTGCTCGAGCGCACCGTGTTCGAGGTCAAGCGGGTGATCGTCGGCCAGGACCGGCTGGTCGAGCGCATGCTCGTGGGCCTGCTGGCCAAGGGGCACCTGCTGCTGGAGGGCGTGCCCGGCGTGGCCAAGACGCTGGCCGTGGAGACCTTCGCCAAGGTGGTCGGCGGCTCGTTCAGCCGGGTGCAGTTCACCCCGGACCTGGTGCCCGCGGACATCCTGGGCACCCGCATCTACCGGCAGACCAGCGAGACCTTCGATGTCGAGCTGGGCCCGGTGGTGGCCAACTTCGTGCTGGCCGACGAGATCAACCGCGCGCCGGCCAAGGTGCAGTCGGCGATGCTGGAGGTGATGGCCGAGCGGCACGTGTCGATCGGCGGCCAGACCTTCCCGATGCCCGACCCGTTCCTGGTGCTGGCCACCCAGAACCCGATCGAGAACGAGGGCGTCTACCCGCTGCCCGAGGCCCAGCGCGACCGGTTCCTGTTCAAGATCGTCGTGGAGTACCCGACGGCCGAGGAGGAGCGCGAGATCGTCTACCGGATGGGCGTCGCGCCGCCGCAGCCGCAGCAGGTGCTCGGCACCGACGAGCTGGTCCGGCTGCAGGACGTCGCCTCCAAGGTCTTCGTGCACCACGCCCTCGTGGACTACGTGGTGCGCCTGGTGCTGGCCACCCGCTCGCCCGGCGACCACGGCCTGACCGACGTGGCCGGCTGGGTCGCTTACGGCGCGTCGCCGCGGGCCAGCCTCGGCATCGTGGCCGCCGCGCGGGCGCTGGCCCTGGTCCGCGGCCGCGACTACGTGCTGCCGCAGGACGTGGTGGACGTGGTGCCGGACGTGCTGCGCCACCGCCTCGTGCTGTCCTACGACGCCCTGGCCGACGGCGTGCCGCTGGACCACATCGTGGCCCGCGTGCTGCAGACGGTGCCGCTGCCGCAGGTGTCCGCGCGGCCGCAGGCCGGCCAGTCGATGGCCACCGGCCCGCAGGCCCAGCAGCAGCCGTTCCAGCCGCACCTCGGGCCGATGCAGCCGCCCGCGCCGGTCGGTAGGCCGTGACCGAGCTCGCGAGGTCACCGTTCAGCACCGGGACCTGGGTCGCAGACCCGCCGAGCGTTAGCGAGGTGGGCCTGTGACCGAGCTCGCGAGGTCACCGTTCAGCACCGGGACCTGGGTCGCAGACCCGCCGAGCGTTAGCGAGGTGGGCCTGTGACCGAACCCCGCCCCCGCTGGGCGCCTCCCGTCCTGAGGGAGGAGAAGCTGGAGTCGGCGCTGCGCACCCTCGAGATGGACGTGCGCCGCCGGTTGGACGGCCTGTTGCAGGGCAACCACCTGGGCCTGGTGCCCGGGCCGGGCACGGAGCCGGGCGAGGCGCGGCCGTACCAGCCGGGCGACGACGTGCGCCGGATGGACTGGGCCGTCACCGCCCGCACCACCCAGCCGCACATCCGGGAGACGGTCGCCGACCGCGAGCTGGAGACGTGGCTGGCGGTCGACCTGTCGGCCAGCCTCGACTTCGGCACCGCCGCCTGCGAGAAGCGCGACCTCGCCGTCGCCGCGGTCGCCGCGTTCACGCACTTGACCGGCGGTGGCGGCAACCGCATCGGCGCCGTGCTGTCGACCGGCCAGGAGACGGTGCGACTGCCGGCCCGGGGCGGTCTGGCGCACGCCCGCAGCCTGGTGCGACGGGTCGCGACGACGCCGCGGGCGCCGGAGGGCGTGCGGGGCGACCTGGTGTCGCTGCTGGAGCAGCTGCGCCGGCCGCCGCGCCGTCGCGGGCTCGCCGTCGTGATCTCCGACTTCCTGGGCGATCTGGAGTGGCAGCGGCCGCTGCGCGGGCTGTCGGCCCGGCACGACCTGGTGGCCGTCGAGATCGTCGACCCCCGGGACATCGACCTGCCAGAGGTCGGCCTGGTGACCCTGGTGGACCCGGAAAGCGGCCGGCAGCGCGAGGTGAACGCCTCGCCGTTGCTGCGCCGCCAGTTCGCCGCCGCCGCGGATGAGCACCGCTCGCAGGTCGCCGCCGGGCTCCGGCAGGCCAATTGCGCGCACCTGGTGCTGCGCACCGACTCCGACTGGATCGCCGACATGGTCCGGTTCGTGGTGGCCCGTAAGCGAAGGTGGTCCGGGGGAGCGACAGGGTGAGTTTGACGGGTTTCACTGACCCGCTCTGGTTGCTGCTGATCGCCGTGGTGGCCGCACTGGCGGTCGCGTACCTCGTCGTGCAGCGGTTGCGTCGCCGGGACACCGAGCGCTTCACCAACCCCGAGCTGCTGTCACGGGTCGCGCCGCGGCGGCCCGGCTGGCCGCGGCACGTGCCGCCGGCCATGCTGGCGGTCGGCCTGATCCTGCTGAGCATCGCGCTGGCCGGCCCGACGGCCGAGCAGAAGGTGCCGCGCAACCGGGCCACCGTGATGCTGGTCATCGACGTGTCGCTGTCCATGAACTCCAAGGACATCCCGCCGACCCGGCTGGCCGCGGCCCAGCAGGCCGCCAAGTCGTTCGCCGACCAGCTGACGCCGGGCGTGAACCTGGGGCTGATCGAGTTCGCCGGCTCGGCCACCACCCTGGTGTCGCCGACCTCGGACCGGCAGCAGGTCAAGACCGGCATCGACGCGCTGAAGCCGGCCGAGGGCACCGCCACCGGCGACGCCATCGCCGCGGCCGTGCAGGCCATCCAGTCCTTCGGCAAGCTGATCACCGGCGCGGACGGGCCGCCGCCGGCCCGCATCGTGCTGCTGTCCGACGGCCGGGAGAACAACCCGGCCGACCCGAACGCCCAGCGCGGGGCGTACACGCAGGCCAAGGCGGCCAAGGCGGCGCAGATGCCGATCTCCGGCATCTACTTCGGCACCAAGGGCGGCACCGCCGACGTGGAGGGGCAGCAGCAGGACGTGCCCGGCGACCAGCAGGCGATGCAGCAGATCGCGCAGCTGTCCGGCGGGCAGGCCTACAACGCGGACAGCGCCGGCCAGCTGCAGAGCGTCTACAGCAACCTGGCCTCGCAGATCGGGTACGAGACCAAGCAGGTCGACGCCAGCCAGCCGTGGCTGGCCCTGGGCACGCTGATCTCCCTGCTGGCGGTGGCCGGCTCCATCCTGATCAGCCAGCGGATCACCTGACGATGCCATGAAGGGCGCATTCCTGGCGTTGAACGCGTGGAATGGTCCCTGCCAAGCGGGTGCGGCGCGGAGGGGAAGCGGGTCGCTGTCAGCTCGACCAGAAAGTCGATCTTGATCTTGCGGACCAGGCCGCCGGCTGGCGATGATGCCCCGATGGGGCGCTGCCTGTGACGAGATGGAACCGCCCCGGCGGTCTGCGCGGCTACTCGATCCTGTGGGCTGGCCAGATCCTGTCGGTCAGCGCGGCCCGCATGGTCAATTTCGGTTTCGGTGTCTGGCTGTTCCTGCGCACGCACAGCGCGGTGGACCTGTCGGTGATGACCGGCGCCGCGTTCGTGGCGACCATGCTGGTCAGCCCGTTCGCCGGCGCGGCCATCGACCGGCTGCCGCGCCGGCTGACCATCGCCGTCGGCGACGCCGGCACCGTCGTGGTGCTGGGCGCGCTGCTGGTGCTGTTCGCCGCGGACGGTGTGCAGGTGTGGGAGCTGTTCCTGGCCAACACCCTGATCGGCGTGCTGGTGGCGTTCGAGGTGCCGGCCTATTCGGCCACCATCTCGCTGATGGTGGCCAAAGAGGACCTGTCCCGGGCCAACGCCATGCGAACGATTGCCGACTCGGTGCAGAACGTGGTCGCCCCGACACTGGGGGCGATTGCCTTGCAGTGCCTGGGGATCGACCTCGTGGTGCTGATCGCCGCGCTGGCCGGGCTGGTCGCCGTGGGCACCGTGTTCCTGGTCAGCATCCCGCAGCCCGACCGCACCGCGGCGTGCGCCACCGGCTGGTGGCACGGCGCCTGCGTGGGCTTCCGCTACATCGCCGCCCGCCCCGGGCTGATCGGCCTCCAGCTGACGTTCTTCGTGGTCAGCATGCTGTCGGTGATGGGCTGGCAGGTGCTGACGCCGATGGTGCTGTTACGCACCGGCAACGACGAGCTGGCCGCCGGCCTGGTGCAGACCGTCGGCGCCGTCGGCGGAGTCGTCGGCGGGGTGGTGATGCTGTTACGGCCGCCGCCGGTGCGGCCCGTGCGGTCGATGTTGTTGGCGGTGCTCGTGTACTACTCGCTGGGTCGGATCGTGCTCGGCCTGGGCGACGGCATGTTCTGGTGGGCGGCCAGCTGGTTCTGCTCCTGGCTGTGCATGCCGTTCCTGCGCGGCAATCTCGACGCCATCTGGCAGGTGAAGGTCGATCCGGCCATGCAGGGCCGGGTGTTCGGGGCCAGGCAGGTGATCGACAACCTGGCCCTGCCGCTGGCCCTGGCGGTGATCGGGCCGCTGGCCGACACCGTGCTGGAGCCGGGCATGGAGCGCGGCGGGGCGCTGCTGCCGGTGTTCGGCTCGCTCGTTCCCAGCGGCCCCGGCGGCGGCATGGCCCTGGTCTTCTTCGGCACCGGCCTGCTGGGCGTGGTCGTCGGCCTCTGTGGCTTCTTCGTCCGCGTGGTCCGCGACGTCGACACCGACCTGCCCGACCACGACGCCCTCCCCGAGCTGGTGAGCCTCCCTCGATAGGGGGACGCCGGTTGCCGGCCCGGCCGGGCAGGATCACCCTCCGAGTCATGACGAAGGCGGAGAAGCGCGCGGCGGTGGGCGGATTCCTCTGGATCGTCGCGATGGTCCAGTACTTCGTCGCCCAGGTCGTCGTCGAGTCGCAGTGGCGCACCCCCTACAGCTGGTGGGACAACTACATCAGCGATCTCGGCAGCACAACGTGCGGCCAGTTCATGGGCAACTACGTCTGCTCGCCGCTGGCCGGCGCGATGAACGCGTCGTTCATCATCGCCGGCCTGCTCACGGTGGCCGGGATCGGGCTGATGCGCTCGGTCTGGCCGCCGACCGGCATGGCCTCGGTCGGCGTGCTGCTGTGGATCCTGGCCGGCGCGGGCAAGGTGCTCGTCGGCGTGGTGCCGGAGAACGAGAACCTGGCGCTGCACATGATCGGCGCGCTGAACCTGCCGCTGGGCAGCGTGGCGATCCTGTTGCTGGGACTGGCCTCCCGGCGCACCGGGCTCGGCGTGTTCGGCATCGTGATGGCCGTGGTGGGCCTGGGCGGCATGGCCCTGTCGATCTTCGCGCCGGACCTCGTCGGCGTCGGCGGGGCCGAGCGACTGGCCGGATATCCCGGAGACCTCTGGCTTTTTGTCGTCGGCGCCGCCGCGCTGCTGCCCAGGCGCGAGCGGGCCTCAGCCGAGGTGCTCACGGAGGTGCCGTAGCTGCCGCTCGACGTGCCCACGCGGCACCTCGTGCACGCCGAACGGCGACACCGCGATCTCCTTGGGCGCCCGAATCTCGTTGTACGCCGCGAAAACCGTGGACGGCGGGCACACCATGTCCATCAGCCCCACGCTGAACAGACTGGTCGCGGTGATCCGCCGGGCCAGCAGCGCGCAGTCCACGTAGCGCAGGGTCTCCAGTGCCGCCGGCACCATTTCCACGTGCTGGGCCAGGAAATCGCCGATCTCCGTGTACGGCGTCTTGGGCGCGATCCGGACCGCCCGGTGGAAGTCGCACAGGAACGGGATGTCCGCGTGGCACACCCGAACCCGGTCGCCGGCCAGCGCCGCCGCGGCGATCGCCAGCCCACCGCCCTGGCTGCCGCCGCCGACCGCGATCCGGTCCGGATCCACACCGTCCAATTCGGACGCGACGTCCACCGCCCGCACGGCGTCCACGAAAAGCCTGGTGTAGTAGTACGTTTCCGGGCTGGCGATGCCCCGGGTCATCACACCTGGCACCTCCGGCCCGGCCGGTGTCCGCCCTGGGTCGCCGGTCGCGCCGACCGTCCACCGCGCGCCCTGGCCGCGGGTGTCCATCACCAGCACGGCGAATCCGGCGGCGGCCCACAGCGTGTGCTCCAGCGGCAGCCCGCGGCCGCCGCCGTATCCGATGTACCGCACCACGATCGGCAGCCGGCGGCCCTCGGAGCCGGCCGGCCGCAGGTACCAGCCCCGGATCCGGTCACCGCCGTCGCCGGAGAACTCCACGTCCCACACCGGCATCGGCCCGTAGGCCAGTTCCTCGTGCCGCGCCAGCGTTGTCGGCTCGGCCGCCGCCCGGGCGCGCTCGATCCGGCCCGCCCACCACGCGTCCAGGCCGGCCGGCTCGGTCGCGGTCACCCTGTGCTCGGCCAGCTCCGGTTCCGAGAGGTCGAACAGGGGCATGTGCTCCTCCTACTGGCAACAGGTCTTGTCCTTCGGCGAGTATCGCAGCAGCACGACATCGCCGACCTGGGTGCAGCCGAGGAGTTTCATGCGGGCCGTCGGCCCGCCGGGATAGTTGGCCGGGCGCAGGAAGCGCGGCGCCTCGGCCTGCCCCACCACCAGCGGGGCCACCGCGACGTGCAGCTCGTCGGCCAGGTTCAGCGCCACCAGTTGGGTGTGGACGGTGCCGCCGCCCTCGACCATGAGCCGGTCGACGCCGCGTTCGCCCAGTCGCGCCAGGACGGTGTGCCAGTCGAACACCGCGCCGGTGCTGACCACCTCGGCCAGTGTGCCCAGCCGGTCGCGGACCTTCTCCGCGGCCGAGTCCACCGTGAACACCAGCTTCGCGCCGCCGCAGCCCCACACCGCCAGCTCCGGGTCCAGATCGCCGGAGCCGGTGACGATGACCTTCATCGGGTACGCCGGCAGCCCGCGGGCCTCACGTTCGGCCCGCCGCTGCTCGGAGTGCACGATCAGGCGCGGGTTGTCACGGCGGATCGTGTTGGCCCCCACCAGAACCGCGTCCACGTCGGCCCGGACCGCGTCCACCCGGTCGAAGTCCTCCGGACAGGACAGCAGCAGCCGCCGGCACCCGGCGTCGTCGAGGTAGCCGTCGATGCTCACGGCCGCCGACAGCACGACATACGGCAGTTTCATGGGCCTCAACTCACGAGACTGGACAGCGTGATGGTGTGTCCGGTGTGGTCCACCTTGGCCCGCAGGTAGCGCAGGTTGCTGTCGGTGGCGAACACTCCGGTCGGCACGCGGCGGCGCACCGTGACGCCGAGCTCACGCAGCTGCTCGGCCTTGTCCGGGTTGTTCGAGAGCAGGTCGATCTTCTGCACGCCCAGCGCCGCCAGCATCTGCGCGGCCGCGGTGTAGTCACGGCCGTCCTCGGGCAGGCCCAGGGCGGTGTTGGCGGCGTAGGTGTCCAGGCCGTTGTCCTGTAGGGCGTACGCGTCGAGCTTGTTGTACAGGCCGATCCCGCGGCCCTCCTGGCGCAGGTAGAGCAGCACGCCGCCGGCCACCGAGATGCGCTCCACGGCCTCCCGCAGCTGGGGGCCGCAGTCGCAGCGGGCCGAGCCGAACACGTCGCCGGTCAGGCACTCGGAGTGCGGGCGCACCAGGGGCGTGCCGGTCGTCGGGTCGCCGAACACCATGGCCACGTGCTCGAGCCCGTCGGCCAGCCCGTGGAAGGTGACCGCCTCCGCGGTGACGGAGAAGCCGTCGCCGAACCGGAGGGGGATCCGCACCCGGGTGCGGACGCTTGCCTCGGCGTCGCTCGTCGACATGGTGGACTCCGATCTGCCAGTGGCCGGGCTACGACCGATTACATGTTCAAATTTCAACAACATCGTGGCGGCCCGGATGGTTTCCCGGCGGGATGTGACCTGTGTCGCATTTGCTACGCCTTGGTGAAGCATCGCCGAGCCTAACTCCTCTCCGTCTGTCCAAGGACACGATCACGGAGTCCGCCTGGTTCATCCCATGGTCGGGGAATTCGGTTGCGCCGGCGCGGGCAGTGCTGTCGCGGCGGCCCAACCGGGGAGGTTGTTCGGCCAGGTGGCGGCTGGTGTGGACGATGTTCAGCTGACAGTTGACGGATGTGTCCGGCCGCCCCCGTGCCCGAGAATGCGTCGCATGGAGATCAACGAGGGCAGTCGCCGGCGGATCGTCGCGGTGTTGCTCGTGTCCGCCGTGATCACGGTCTCGTACATCCTGCTGTGGCTGTTCGCCCGGGACGTCGTGGCCAGCGAGACCCGCCCCGGCTACGTCGAGTTCGAGAACTCCTTCCCACTGGCCGACACCTGGCTGCTGGTCTGCCTGCTCGGCGCCACCGTCACGCTGCTCACCCGCCGCTCCAGCGCCCTGCTGTGGCTGCTGGCCGGCGGCGGCGCCGGCGTCTACCTGCTGTGCATCGACTCCCTGTACGACCTCGAGAACGGCATCTGGTGGCTGCCCGGCGGGGCCGGCCTGCTCGAACTGGCCATCAACCTCACCACGCTGACCGTCAGCTTCGGCCTGCTCCGCTGGACCTGGCGCCGCCGCTCTGCCCTGCTGACCGCCTGAGCCCCCGTCGCCTACGCCACATGTGGTCCGCATTCGCCGTCCGGAGTCGACTATGGCGCACATGTGGCAATCGGCGGGCGTGGTGATCAGCGCAGGATGGCGGCCAGCATGATGCCGCGGATCTCGGCGGCGATGTCGGCCACCGGCCACGGCGGACGGTGCGCCTGCCATTCCCGCAGCAGCCCGGTGATCGCGCCGACCAGGGCGATGGCGGTGAGCCGGTAGTCCCGGTCGGGGGCGACGCCGTGGGCGGCGGCGTGCCGGGCCTCGGCCTCGATGAAGTCGGCCCAGCGGGTGACCCACTCCTGATGCTGCCGCTCGAGTTCCTCGCTCACGCCGACGGCCTCGACGTAGTTCAGCCGCGGCAGCCGGGGATCGGCGGTGACGCTGGCGACGAAGGCGTCCAGCAGCACGGTGATCCGGGTGACGACGTCCTGCGACTCGAGCGCCGCGAGGGCCGCCCGGACCCGGTCCAGGGCGGCGGAGTTGATCAGGTCGTGCAGGGTGAGCAGCACCTGCTCCTTGCCGGTGAACTCCTCGTAGAAGTTGCGGGTGGACACGCCGGCGTCGGCGCAGATCTGGACGATCTTGGTCTGCCGGTAGCCGAGCGTGGTGAACAGGTGCAGGGCCGCCTCCAGCAGCCGCTGCCGGCGCTCGGCCCGGCGCTGCTCGGAGGCCACTCCCGCGTAGCCGCGTCTGGCGATGGCCGACTCCTCACCCGCGTGACAAAAACTGGTAATCGGGATTGCCAGATTACCCGAGCCGGCCCTACCTTGTGAAAATCCTGATTACCACTTCAGCTCGGAGGCAACGATGCTTCGCCGAGTGCTTGTGCCGCTGCTCGCCCTGTGCACGGCCCTGCTGGCGGTTCCGGCCGTCGCCCAGGCCGACTCCCGACCGCCGGCGCCGTCCCAGGACCCCTTCTACACGCCGCCGTCGCCGCTGCCCGGCCAGGCCGGCGACCTGATCCGGCAACGCCAGGTCGACTGGTACCCGGAGCCGTTCCGGGTGTTCCAGGCCCCGGTCCACACCTGGCTGGTGCTGTACCGCTCCACCTCCGCCACCGGTGCGCCCAACGCGGTGTCCGGTATGGTGCTTGTGCCGCCGATTCCGTGGACCGGCCCTGGTCAGCGACCGATCCTGGCGTACGCGATGGGCACGCAGGGGCTCGGCGACGAGTGCGCGCCGTCCTACCACCTGCGCACCGGCACCGAGGTGGAGATCGCCTTCCTGGCGCAGGCGATGCTCAAGGGCTACGCCGTCGCGCTCACCGATTACGAGGGCCTGGGCACCCCGGGCACGCACACCTACGCCGTCGCCCAGTCCGAGGGCCACGCGCTGCTCGACGTCGCCCGTGCGGCCAGCAAGGTCGACGGGGCCGGCCTGAGCCCGTCGGCCCCGGTCGGCGTGTTCGGCTACTCCCAGGGCGGCCAGGCCGCGGCGGCCGCCGGCGAGTTGCAGCCGACGTACGCGCCGGAGCTGCCGGTGGTCGGCATCGCCGAGGGCGGCGTGCCGGCTGACCTGGGCGAAGTCGCCGCCTACAACGACGGCAACGCCGGATTCAGCCTTGTCGCCGGAGCCGCCGTCGGCCTCGCGACGGCCTACCCCGACCTGCCCTTCGCCGACGTGCTCAACGCGAAGGGCCGCGAGGTCGTGCAGAAGGTCGAGACCTCCTGCGTCGTCGAGCTGGCGCTGGCCGATCCGTTCGGCCACCTCAACGACCTGACCACCGTGCGGGACATGATCAAGGATCCGCGCTGGCAGGCCCGGCTCGCCCAGAACAAGCTGGGCACGCGCAAGCCGGCCGCCCCGGTGCTGCTCTACCACGGCACGCTCGACGAGCTGATCCCGTTCCATGTCGGCGAAGAGCTCCGCGACCGGCTCTGCGCCCTCGGCGCTTCCGTGCAGTGGCAACCGGTTCCACTCGCCGGCCACATCGTCGCGGTCAGCGTCTACGGCACGGCGGCGCTGAACTGGCTCGGGGACCGCTTCGCCGGCAAGGCCCCCACGCCGAACTGCTGACCGTGATAGGCAATCGGCGTGGAACTGTTCACGCGCACCTGGGGACCGCCCGCGGCCCCGGCGATGGTCCTGCTGCACGGCGTCACCGGCGACGGCGGCGCCTGGGCGGAGTTCGCGCCCCGGTTCGCCGACCGCTGGCACGTCATCGCCCCGGACCAGCGTGGACACGGCCGGAGCCGGCACGCCGAGGCCTATTCGTTCGACCTGTTCGCCGATGACCTGCACGGCCTGCTCGACGCGTACGACATCGAGCGGGCCGTGCTCGTCGGGCACTCCATGGGCGGCGTCGTCGCCTATCGCTACGCCGAGCGGCACCCCGAGCGGGTCGCCGCGATGGTGCTGGAGGAGGCGCCGCCGCCGGTGCCGCTGGGCCGGGAACTGGGCCCGCGGCCGGCGGGGGAGCTGGACTACGACTGGGCGTTGCGGGCGCCGATTCTGGCCGAGCTGAACGATCCAGGCCCCGACTGGCCGGACCGGCTGGCCACGATCGCCGTGCCGACGCTGGTGGTCGCCGGCGGGGAGCGAAGTCACCTCCCGCAAGCCGACATCGCGACGATGGCGGGATTCATGCCAGCCGCCCGGCTGGTCACGATCGACGCCGGCCACCTCGTGCACGAGACCCGGCCGGACGAGTTCGCGACGGCAGTGAAGGACTTCCTGGACGGACACCAACAGGTGAATAGCCGTGCCGTCCGGGGACGGCTCGCCTAGCGTGACGCCGGATGAACAAGGTGCGGATCGCCGTGGTCGGCGTGGTGATCGTGGTGCTGGCGACCGGCGGCATCGTCGGCTACCGGACCGACGCCCAGCGCGGCACGGTCGAGTACGTCGCCGGCAGCGACGACCCGAACCGGGTCGAGCTGGACGTCACCCTGCAACGGGTCGACGTCACCGCCCGCGAGCTGGATCTGCGGGTCATCCCGCTGCTGCGCGGCAACCTCGCCGAGGACGTGTCGATCGTGCCGGCCAAGGACATCACGGTGGACACCTCGTCGCTGAGCGCCGGCGCGCTGCACTTCAAGGCCCATGACCGCATCTCGCTGCAGGACGTGCGGTTCGGCGTGGACGACGGCCTGGTGTCCGACTACCCGTTCGACACCTACTCGGCCGCGATCGAGTTCTACGTCACCTACGGCGACGAGAACGTGCCGGTCTCGCTGCGGTTCCGCTCCTACGACTCGCTGTTCACCGGCCGGCTGGACGACGTGGCGTTCAAGCCCGGCGTCATGACCGCGCACGCTGTGGCCAGCCGGTCCCTCGGCTCGTCGGCGCTGGCCTGGTTCCTGATGGTGGCGATGTGGGCGCTCGCGCTGAGCGTGCTCGGCGCGGCGCTGACCATCGTGTCCAAGGGCATGGGCCTGGTGTGGCCGGCGATGGGCTGGATGGCCGCCACCCTGTTCGCGCTGGTCGGCTTCCGCAACGCCGCGCCCGGCTCGCCGCCGATCGGGGCGCTGATCGACTACGGCGCGTTCTTCTGGGCCGAGCTGCTCACCACCGTCGCGCTGGTTTACGTGACGTGGCAGGGCATCCGGCGGGCCCGGGCCGGCTGATACCCAGAGCTGGCTGATAACTTCGGCGGCATGCTGTTCCTGTCGGCCGCCGAGGTCGAGTCCCTGCTGGATCCGGACGCCGCGATCGCCTCGCAGCGCCGGGCGTTCGCCGAGCTGGCCGGGGGAGCGGTCGACCTGCCGCACAAGATCATGCACCCCAGCGGCTTCGACGACTCGGTCGTGTTCTGTTACGCCGCAAGGATGTCCGGCGACACCGGTGCGGTGGCCAAGGTCGGCAGCGTCAACCCCGGCAACCCGGCCCGGGGGCTGGCCAGCATCCACGCCCTGGTGATCGCCTTCGACCCGGTCACCGGGCAGCCGGTGGCGGCCATGGACGGCGGCGCGGTGACGACCCTGCGCACCGCCGCCGGCAGCGCCGTCGCCGTGGACCTGCTGGCCGTGCCAGAGGCCTCGGTGCTGGCCGTGATCGGCTCCGGCGTGCAGGCCAAGGCCCATGTCCGGGCCATCTCCCGGGTCCGGAAGCTGGCCGACGTCCGCATCTGGAGCCCGTCGGACCGGCGCGCGCAGACCGCCGCCGAGCTCGGCGCGCGGGCCGTGGACAGCGCCGAGGAGGCCGTCGCCGAGGCCGACATCGTCGTCACCTGCACCCTCAGCCGCGAGCCCGTGGTCCGCGGCGCCTGGCTGTCGCCCGGCGCGACGGTGGTCAGCGTTGGCTCGTTCGAGCCGACCCGCCGCGAGGTCGACGAGGACCTGGTCCGCCGGGCCGCCGCCGTGGTCGTCGACGACCCCGAGACCGCCGCCGGCCACGCCGGACCGGTCATCGGCGTGGTGGCGAAGGCGGACTTGGTAGCGCTGGGCGACGTGGTCACCGGCCTTCGTTCGCCCCGGACGTCCCCGGCGGACGTGATCTTCTACAACAGCACCGGCATCGGCGTGCAGGACGCGGCCGCCGCCTGGGCCGTGATCGACAAGTCCGCAACCCCCGCGAGTCCCGCCTAGCGTCACACCGAAATGCATGAATCCGTTTCATGCATTTCGGTGTGACTGTGAACGGGACTCGCCGGGGTCAGACGGTGCGCTTGCCGAGCAGGGGAGTGATGCGGTAGCTGACCAGCTCCCGCATCACCAGGGCCGTGCTGGTCCGCTCCACCCCGGGGATCGCCAGCATCTGCCCGGCGATCCGGTACAGGTCGTCGGCGTCCTCGGCGACCACCTGGACGAACAGGTCGGGCTGGCCGCTGATGCCGTGCACCTGGAGCACCTCGGGCACGTCGGCCAGCGCGGCCGCCACCTCGTCCAGGCGCTGCTGGGTGACGACCATCGTCACCAGCGCGGTCAGCGGATAGCCCAACGCCCGCGGCGGAATCCGCCGCTCGAACGTGTCCAGCACACCCGGCTGCTCCAGCCGCAGCAGGCGGGCCTGCACGGTGTTGCGGGACAGTCCGGTCTGCTCGGCCAGCGCCACGGCGGTGGCCCGCGGCTGCTCGGCCAGGGCCCGCAGCAGCCGGATGTCGGTCTGGTCGAAGCGGTCCTCGTTGCGCACTCTGCTCGCTTTCCCCGGTCCGCACGGGCACGGAATTGTGCGTTCTGCTCAACCCAACGCCTTCGCATTGTGCGTCGTGAGCGGTGGTGTTGTCATTTGAGCACGTTGTGCACCCCGTGGAAGGCGGACCGATGACCAGGCAGAGCCCGGCCGCGCTGGCCGTGCTGACCGAGATCGAGCGGCGCGTGCTGTGGCTGTCCACGGCGGTGATCCACCACGCGAACCTGGTGCGCCCCAACGCCTCCGGCCTCAAGGTCGGCGGCCACCAGGCGTCCAGCGCGTCGATGGTGTCGATCATGACCTCGCTGTGGTTCCGGCACCTCCGCCCGCAGGACCGGGTCTCGGTCAAGCCGCACGCCTCGCCGGTGCTGCACGCGATCAACTACCTGCTCGGCGAGCTGGACGAGGCGTACCTGCCGACGCTGCGCGCCTTCGGCGGCCTGCAGAGCTACCCGAGCCGGTCCAAGGACCCCGACCCGGTCGACTACTCGACCGGCTCGGTCGGCATCGGCGCCACCGCCCCGATCTGGGGTGCGATCGCCCGTCGCTACGTCACCAAGACGAACGGGACCGCCGGCGCCGGCCGCCAGTACTCGCTGCTCGGTGACGCGGAGCTGGACGAGGGCGCGGTCTGGGAGGCGGTGCTCGACCCGTCGGTGGCCGAGCTGGGGGAGATCGTCTGGATCGTCGACCTGAACCGGCAGTCGCTGGACCGGGTGGTGCCGCAGATCGCCGCCGACCGGCTGCGCGACATGTTCGCCGGGGCCGGCTGGCAGGTGATCACCCTCAAGTACGGGCGGCTGCTGGAGGAGCTGTTCGCCCGCCCCGGCGGCGCGGCCCTGCGCCACCGCATCGACGGCATGCCCAATCCCGAGTACCAGCGGCTGCTGCGCTGCGACGCCGCGCAGCTGCGGGACCGCCTGCCGGCCGGCGACCCGGACGTGGCCGACCTGCTGTCCGATGTGGACGACGAGACCCTGCTGGCCGCGATCCGCAACCTCGGCGGGCACGATCTTTCCGCGCTGGACGGCGCTTTCGAGCAGATCGAGGACACCCGGCCGACCGTCATCTTCGCGTACACGGTGAAGGGCAACGGGTTGCCCACGCAGGGCCACCCGCAGAACCACTCCTCCCTGCTGACCGCCGACCAGATGGTAGAGTTGTCCCAGCGACTTGGCACGGATGTACACAGTCCGTGGCAGGCCTTTGCCGAGGGGACCGACGCCGCGAGGCTCTGCCGGGAGACGGCAGAACGGTTGCGGCGCGACAAGGTCACGACAATCGAACCGCCGTCGATCCCGCTCGATCTCGACCGAGCCCATCACGGCACGTCCACCACGCAGGCGGCGCTGGGCCGCACGCTGCTGGACCTGACCCGCCGCGCCCCGCAGGCCGCACGGCGCGTGGTCACGGTCAGCCCGGACGTCAGCTCCAGCACCAATCTCGGCGGCTGGGTGAACAAGGTCGGCGTGTGGTCGCCGCGTGAGCGCGTCGACTGGTTCGCCGACGACGCCGACACCATCCTGCACTGGAGGGAAAGCCCTGGGGGACAACACATCGAGCTCGGCATCGCCGAGACCAACCTGGTCGGCCTGATCGGGGAGCTGGGCGCCACCTGGAGCCGCTGGGGCCAGCCGCTGCTGCCGATCGGCGTGCTCTACGACCCGTTCGTGTCGCGGGCCCTAGAGCCGTGGTCGTTCGGCATCTACGCCGGCGGACAGTCCATTCTGGTCGGCACCCCGTCCGGCGTGACGCTGGCGCCCGAGGGCGGCGCGCACCAGTCGATCACGACCCCGTCGATCGGCCTGGAGCAGCCCGGCTGCGTCACCTACGAGCCGGCGTTCGCCATCGACGTCGAGTGGACCCTGCTGGCCAGCCTGGCCAAGCTCGGCCGGCCCGACGGGACCTCGGCCTACCTGCGCCTGTCCACCCGGCCGGTGGACCAGACGCTGGCCGACGTGCCCACCGATCCGGCCGCCCGCGAACGCCGCCGCCGGCAGGTTGTCGCCGGTGCCTACGCCTTGCGCCGCGAGGAGAATCCGACCATCACGATCGCCGCCATGGGCGCGGTCGTGCCGCAGGCCCTGCACGCCGCCGAGCGCCTCGCACAGGTCGGCATCGAGGCTGACGTCGTCTGCGTGACCAGTCCCGGCTTGCTGTTCCAGGCCCAGCAGTCGAGGCAGGGGCTCGCCGAGGGTCCGTCATGGATCCTGGACCAGGTGCTGCGCCCCACGCCGCTGGTGACCGTTTTGGACGGTCATCCGCACACGCTTGCCTTCCTGGCCAACGTCAACCGGGTGCCCACCGTCTCCCTCGGCGTCACCCGATTCGGCCAGGCCGGCGCGCTGGAGGACGTCTACCGCTACCACGGCCTCGACGCCGACAGCATCGTGCGCGCGGCGCTGGACCTCAGCTGATCTCCACTCAGCTGATCTCCACGACGCGCCGGTCGAACGCCACGTAGCCGGCGAAGTCCGAGCCGACCCGCTCGACCGCGGACGCCGGCGGCGTCGGGTAGCTCCAGCCGAGGTCGGCCTGACCGGCCACGTCGTGGTACTGGGCCACGCCCTTCCACGGACAGGTGTACGGCGTCGCGCTGTTCTCCAGCGCGCCGTCCACGATGGACGAGGGCGGGAAGTACCAGTTGCCCTCGATGGACACCAGCTCGGACTCGGGTGCGTCGGCCACCACGCGGCCGTTGAGAGTTGCCTTCATGCCCCGGGTCAACATCCACCCGCTCCCCAGAAATTCCGTCGTGCGCGGTGATGTTCGCCGATACGCTCGCCCTGGTGACCATGCCCCGGCGCCTGCTGGTCGACGCCGCCCCGCTCCGCCGGTCGTCGGCCTTCCGCCGGTACTGGATCGGTTCCGGGCTCTCGGCGGTCGGCACCCAGATGACCCTGTTCGCCGTCACCTACCAGGTGTTCACGCTCACCAACAGCTCGCTGGCCGTCGGTGGCGTCGGCCTGTGCGCCGCCGTGCCGGCGATCGCCTTCGGCATGCTCGGCGGCAGCATCGGCGACGCCGCCGACCGCCGCAAGATCGTGCTCCACAGCAGCCTCGGACTCGCCGCCGTGTCAGCCCTGTTCGCCGTGCAGGCCATCCTCGACCTGCGGCAGTTGTGGCTGCTCTACGTGCTCGCGGTAGTCGAGGCCCTGATCGTCTCCATCAACGTGCCGGCCCGCCGCGCCTTCACACCCCGCCTGCTGCCCGCCGAACTCCTGCCGGCCGGCGCCGCGCTGAACATGATGACCATGCACCTGAGCAACACCGTCGGCCCGCTGCTGGCCGGGGTCGTCGCGGCGGTCTGGGGACTCAAGGCGTGCTACGTGATCGACGTGCTCAGCTTCGGGGCCGCGCTCTACGGCGTGTTCCGGCTGCCGCCGATGCCGCCGGAAGGCGCCCTGGCCAAGCCCGGACTGAAGTCGGTCGTGGCGGCCGTCGGCTTCATCCGGGGCTCCCAGGTGCTGACCGGCGCGGTGCTGGCCGACCTGTTCGCGATGGCCCTGGGCGCGCCGTTCGCCCTGTTCCCGGCGATCAACGCGGCGTTCTTCGGCGGCGGGCCGCAGACCCTCGGCCTGCTCAACGCCGGGCCCGCCATCGGCGGCGTGCTCGGCTCGATGCTGTCCGGCCCGGTCGGCCACGTGTCCCGGCAGGGGCGTGCCATGCTGCTGGCCGGCATCGGCTGGGCGGTCACGCTCGTCGGCTTCGGGCTGTCGACCACGCTCTGGCTGTCGGTCGCGCTGCTGGTCGTCGGCGGTGCGTGCGACGTGATCAGCGTGGTGTTCCGGACGACCATCCTCCAGGTGGCCACGCCTGACCGGTATCGCAGCCGGGTCGGTGCCGCCGAGTACGTCGTCGGCTACGGTGGCTCGCAGCTGGGCAACTTCCGCGCCGGCGCGGTCGCCTCGCTGACCACGCCCAGGCTGTCGGCGGTGATCGGCGGCCTGTCCACCATCGCCGGCGCGGCCGCGTTGTGGCGGGGGCTGCCCGGCTTCGCCGCCTTCCGGGCGGAAATCGCCTTTCCGGATGATCAGGCAACAACCCGGTGACAATCGTCCCGAACGGGTTTGAAATGCTCGCGTGCGCGCCCGGTGAGCGGTCGGTGTCGGCAGCGTGACCTGGGGCGGGATCCGTGACCATGATGGACTTTCACGCTTCTTACCGGTTGCGGACAGCCCCGGTTGGCGGTAGATCTCTACACCTGTTCGTAACCCGCCGGCCACATGTGCGCGAACGTTTTCGCCAACGCACGCGACATCGGGAGAAAACGATGACAGCTGCCAGTCCCGCCGGCACGGCGACACCCCAGGTGAGCCTCGTCCCCGCCCGCATGGACCGGTTGCCGTGGACCCGGTTCCACTGGTCCATCGTGATCGGCCTGGGCGTGTCGTGGATCCTCGACGGCCTCGAGATCCAGATCGTGTCCGCCGCCGGCTACCAGCAGACGCTGCACATGGACTCGGTGCAGGTCGGCTTCACCGGCACGATCTACCTGATCGGGCAGGTGGTCGGCGCGCTGTACTTCGGCCGGCTCACCGACAAGATCGGCCGGAAACGGCTGTTCATCCTGACGCTGGCGATCTACCTGGTGGCCAGCGGCATCGCCGGCTTCTCGTTCAGCGTGTGGTTCCTGTGGATCTTCCGGTTCATCGCCGGCCTGGGCATCGGCGGCGAGTACACGGCGATCAACTCCGCCATCGACGAGCTGATCCCGTCCCGCTACCGGGGCCGGGTCGACATCGCCGTCAACGGCACCTACTGGGGCGGCGCGATGATCGGCGCCACCGCCAACCTGTTCCTGCTCAACCCGAACCTGCTCGCCGCCGACTGGGGCTGGCGGATCGGCTTCTTCATCGGCCCGGTGCTCGGCCTGATCATCATCTACCTGCGCCGGCACATCCCGGAGAGCCCCCGGTGGCTGATGACGCACGGCCGGCTGCCCGAGGCGGAGAGGACCGTCGACGAGATCGAGGCCGGCGTGCAGCGGGAGGGCATCACGCTGACCCCGGTGCCGCCGGAGAAGGCCATGTCCATCGTGGAGGCGCCACGGCTGGACTTCCGCACCGTGACCGGAATCTTCCTGAAGAAGTACCCGCAGCGGAGCTTCCTCGGCTTCTCGATGATGGTCACGCAGTCGTTCCTGTACAACGCGATCTTCTTCACGTACGCGTTGGTGCTGCACAACTTCTACCACGTCAGCGACAGCGACACGTCCTGGTACTTCTTCCCGTTCGCGGTGGGCAACCTGCTCGGCCCACTCATCCTCGGGCCGCTGTTCGACACCGTCGGCCGGCGAAAAATGATCCTGGGCACCTACGGCTTCGCCGGCATAGTGCTAGCCGTCTCGGCCGCCCTGTTCAGCGCCGGCACGCTCAACGCCACCACCCAGACCGTGTTCTGGTGCGTGTCGTTCTTCTTCGCCTCCGCCGGCGCGTCGTCCGCGTACCTGACGGTCAGCGAGATCTTCCCGCTGGAGCTGCGGGGGCAGGCCATCTCGTATTTCTTCGCCATCGGCCAGGTGGCCGGCGCCATCGCCCCCACTGTGTTCGGTGCGCTGGTCGGCGACGGCACCGCGCGCGGGCCGCTGACCGTCGGCTACTACTTCGGCGCGGGCATCATGATCCTGGGCGGTTTGATCGCCTGGTTCTTCGGCGTCAACGCCGAGGGACAGTCCCTGGAGGACGTGGCCGATCCGCTGTCCAAGGCGCCCGCTGCCGAGGCCCGCTAGGATCCGCGACGACGAGGAGGTAGCCGTGGCTGATTTCATCGTCGTGGGCGTGAGCGTCCGCAGTGGATCCCCGACCGCGCTGCGCTGGGCCGCCGACGAGGCTCGGCGGCGTCGGTGCGGCTTGGTCGCCGTCCGGGCGTGGCGGGCCCCTCGCCCCCCTTCCGCCCCCGGCGGCCGGCCGTCGGGCATCAGTCGGGACGTCGACGCCGCGTTCGCCGCCGGCGAGGAGAAGCTGCTCGCCGACGTTCGCTCGGCCCTCGGTGAGGACGCCAAGGTCGAGTGCCGCCTGGTGAAGGGCACCGCGGTTTCGGTGTTGCTCAAGGAGAGCGAGGGCGCTCAGATGCTCGTGCTGGACGCTCCTCGCAGCACCGACATCAAGGCCAACACGCTGCTGGCGCATCGCCTGATGTACCACGTCGGCTGCCCCGTCGTGGTGATGCCGCCCGCCCTCACCCTGCCCGGCCCCGGCCGTGCCGCCCGCCTGGGCAAGCAGGTCGGCACCCGCCTGGCCAAGGCCGCCGCCAGCGCCGGGCGGCCCGGCATCAGGATTCCACGCCAGACGGACTGAGTTCCCGCCGCCCGACTTCTTTCCCCTTGGTTTCCCTGGCCCGGCCGGCGATGGGGATCGCGGCTCCGATCAGCGCGATCCCCAGCCACTGGGCCGGCGACAACGCCTCGTGGAGAAACAGCGCGGCGATCACCGCGGCCCCGGCCGGTTCCAGCAAGGTGATCGTGACGGCCGCGGCGGCGCCGATGTGCCTGATGCCGCGGGCGAACAGCCAGTACGACATGCCGGTGGTCACCACGCCGAGGTAGGCCACGCCGGTCATCCCTTGCCACGTCAGGAGATTCCCGGTCGCGGTCACCGCGATCACGGGGGCCATCAGCACCGCGCCCACCCCGCAGATCCCGGTCAGCGCCGTCGCGTCGTCGTGGCGCTTGGTCAGCTCCTGGATGGATATCGCCTGTAGGCTGAAGAACGCCGCGGCCAGCACCGAAAGTCCCAGCCCGGCCAGGGAAAACGTCACCCCCTGGGCCAGGGCCAGCAGACACAGGCCGCCCACCGCCAACACCGTGCCCAGCAGCCATCCAGTGCCGGGGGAGCGGCGATTGCTGACCACGGTCCACAGTCCGGTGAAGACCGGCGACAGCCCGATCCCGACCGCCGTGCTCACGGCCACGCCCGCGCTGCCGATGGCTCCGAAGTAGGCCAGCTGAAACCCGGCGATGCCAACCGCCCCGCCGGCTAATGGCAGCAGGTCGGCCCGACGCCAAACTCGCTTCAGCGGCCGACCTTTCGCCACGGCCAACAGCACGAGGGCGCCGATGGCCAGCCGAATGCCGCCGGCGGCGATCCGGTCGCCGGTGTCGAACAGCGCCGCGACTGGGCCGAGCGTGCCCCACAACAGTGCGCCGGCGGCCGCGCTGGCCGAGGCCTTGCTACTCCTGGTCACAGAGTGACGGTAATACGGTATGACAGTCATGCGCAATGGTCTGACCGCTATACTCACGCGCTGTGACGGCGTTGCAGACGACCAGCACCCGGGACGCCCTGGTGGCCGAGGTGCGCAAGCTCATCCTCAGCGGCGAGCTGGCGCCCGGTTCGAGCCTCACCGAGACGATGCTGGCCACCATGTTCGGCGTCGCGCGGCCCACCATCCGGTCGGCGCTGCAGGAGCTGGTGACCCGCAACCTCGCCCAGCGGGCCAACGGCCGGTCGCTGATCGTGCCCGTGCTCACCGAGGCCGACGTCCGGGACCTGTTCCTCGTGCGCACGCCCCTCGAACTGGAGGCGGTCCGCGTCATCGTCGAGTCCGGCGCCTCCCTCGACGGGCCCGAGCGCCTGCTGGCCAAGATGGACGCCCTGCCGCCCGACACCAGCTGGGCCGACCGGGTCGAGCTCCACACCGAGTTCCACATCGCCCTGGTCGAACTGGCCGGCAGCCCCCGCCTCAACCGCATCTACCCCGCGCTCCAGGAGGAGATGCAGCTCTGCCTGGCCCAGCTGCACACCTTCTACCCCGGCGGCAAAGCCCTCGCGGCCGAACACCGCCAGCTCCTCGCCGCCATCGCCTCCGGCGACGTCCCCACCGCCCAGGCGGAAATGCGCTCCCACCTCGCCGGCGCCGTGCGCCACCTCGCCGCCCGCCGATAATTCGGTTGCCCGTGCGGCGCGCGTTCTGCTGAACTCCCCGGGTTCCCGATCTAGGAGTTGAGATGCGAGCTCGCGTCATGTTGACCGCAGATGGAATCAACCCCCTTCTGAAGGACATGACGCCGCATGGCAGTGCTCAACCTCGGGATTCTCGCGCACGTCGACGCCGGTAAGACCAGCCTGACTGAGCGGCTGCTGTTCACCGCCGGGATCATCGACGAGATCGGCCGCGTCGACGACGGGAACACGCAGACCGATTCGATGGCGCTGGAGCGCCGTCGCGGGATCACCATCAAGTCGGCGGTGGTGTCGTTCACCATCGGCGACCACACCGTCAACCTCATCGACACGCCCGGCCACCCCGATTTCATCGCCGAGGTGGAACGGGTGCTCAGCGTGCTCGACGGCGCGGTGCTCGTCGTGTCGGCGGTGGAAGGCGTGCAGGCGCAGACCCGAATCCTGATGCGTGTCCTGCACCGCCTGCGCATTCCCACGCTCATCTTCGTCAACAAGGTCGATCGCGGCGGCGCTCGATACGGCGACCTGATCGCGGATATCTCCGCTAAGTTGTCGACGTCCATCGTGCCGATGGGTTCCGTTTCCGGATTGGGCACTCGTGGTGCCCTCGCCGTTCCTTTCGGCCCTGGCGACGTCGATTTTGTCGAACGGCTCGTCGAGTTGGACGACGACCTGATGGCCGCCTATCTGTCGTCCCCGGACGTCCCCTATCGGCGAGCCTGGTCCACACTGGCCACGCAGTCCCGTCGTGGACTGGCGCACCCGGTGTTCTTCGGCTCGGCGATCACCGGGACGGGCGTGGATGCCCTGGTCGAGGGCATCACATCGCTCCTTCCGGCCGCCGGGTCCGAGGTGGACGCCCCCGTCTCCGGCACCGTGTTCAAGGTCGAGCGCGGCGCCGCCGGCGAGAAGATCGCGTTCGTCCGAATGCACGCCGGCACGCTCCGCGTCCGGGACCGCCTGCCCGACAGCGAGGACAAGGTCACCGCCATCGCCGTCTTCTTCGAGGGCGCGAGCGTTTCGAGCCAGTCCGTTTCCGCCGGCTCCATCGCCAAGCTCTGGGGCCTCAACGGCATTCGCATCGGCGACACCATCGGCACGTCCCAGACGGCCTCGGAGCACTACTTCTCGCCGCCCACGCTGGAAACCGTCGTCCTGCCCTCCCGTTCCGGCGAGCGCGGAACCCTTCGCGCCGCCCTCGACCAGCTGGCCGAACAGGATCCGCTCATCGACGTCCGCCAGGACGAAACACACCGCGAGATCCGCGTCTCCCTGTACGGCGAGGTGCAAAAGGAGGTCATCCAGGCCACCCTGGCCGAGGAGTTCGGCCTCGACGTCGCCTTCCGGGAGACAACCACCATCAATGTCGAACGTGTCGTCGGCACCGGCGCCGCCTTCGAGATCATCGCCGTTCCGCCCAACCCCTTCCTTGCCACCGTGGGGCTCGGCATCGAACCCGGGCCTATCGGCAGCGGTATTCGATATCGGCTGGGCGTCGAACTGGGCTCCATGCCGTACGCCTTCATGAAGGCGGTCGAGGACACCGTTCGGGAAACCCTGTCACAGGGCATCCATGGCTGGCAGGTCATCGATTGTGTGGTCACCATGACCCATTCCGGCTATTACGCTCGGCAGAGCCACTCGCACGGCACGTTCGACAAGTCCATGTCCAGCACCGCCGCCGACTTCCGCGGCCTCACCCCGCTGGTGCTCATGTCCGCGCTGGCTCAGGCCGGCACTCGTGTCCACGAGCCTTTCCATCGCTACCAGCTGGAGATCCCCACCGAGGCCTTCACCGCCGTGCTCCCCGTGCTGGTCCGGCTCCGCGCCGCGCCGCTCATGTCGGCCATCCGCGGCCGCACCCACGTGCTCACCGGCGACATTCCGGCCGCCGAGGTTCACGGCCTCGAACGCCGCCTACCGACCCTCACCAGCGGCGAGGGCGTCCTGGACTCCGCGTTCGACCACTACCGCCCGGTCGACGGCCCGGCTCCGGACCGTCCGCGCCGGGACCACAATCCCCTCAACCGCAAGGAATATCTCCGGCATGTGCTGCGCCGGGTCTAATCCCGGTAGCGCCGGTAGCCGACCCAGCCGATGTTGACCAGCGCCGCCGCCGACAGCACCGCCAGCAGCACGCCCGCCCACGCCATGCCCAGCTGGAAGCAGAGCAACGTCGACGCGGCGCACAGCGCCAGACCCACCACCGCCAGCCAGAGTCGTGTCGTTCGCGTCGGAACCACCCCGCCCATGCTGGCTGTCGGGTCGTGGAAGGCCCACGGCCGTCCACTCCGGGGGTGCCCCATGCTGCCCGCTGTCATGCCTCTCCCGTTCGACGCAGTCCCCGCAGTGATTCAAACAGACTCGACCGACAACACCTATCCGCCCGTGGTCATCATCTCCCCGTCCACCCCGCGATTGTCAGCCCCCGCCGGCGGATTGATTCGCGGACTGCCTCGAACGGCCCAGCGACCGCACCGGTGGCTACGCTGCGAGAGCAGGACTTCGGGGCCGAACCGGGCTCCGCCACCGTGGGAAGGCGGGCGATGTCCACCTATCGGGACGCCAAGCACCGGATCGTGACGGCCTTCCAGCGCCGGATCGGCAACCCGATCATGATGCGCCTGCCGGGACGCGCGGTGCTGGAGACGACCGGCCGCCGCTCCGGCCTGCCCCGACGGACCCCGGTCGGCGGCCGCCTGGTCGGCCGGGACTTCTGGCTCGTCTCCGAGTACGGCGAGAAGTCCCAGTACGTGCGCAACATCCGGGCGGACGCGCGAGTCCGCGTCCGGATCCGGGGCCGCTGGCACGCCGGCATCGCGCACCTGATGCCGGAAGACGACGCGAAGGCGCGCCTTCGCGCACTGCCCGTGTTCAATAGCGCGGCCGTGCGTTTGCTCGGCACGGATCTGCTGACCGTGCGGATCGAGCTGACCTAACGCGCCTTGGCCGCCGGGTGCAGGTAGGCCAGCAGGTCGTCGACCAGGTCTTCCGGGTCGGCGTGGCCTTTGCCGTTGGCCGCGAGGTGGCCGGCGGACGCGAGGTCGGCGGCGCCGTGGGCGAGGGAGCGGAGCAACGAGGCGAGCCGGACGGGGTCGCCGGCCGGGAGCAGGTCGGCCTGCTGGGCGGCGAGCACGGTGTCGACGAACCGGGCCTGAGCGGCGGTGGCGGCGTGGTGCAGCTCGGGGGAGTCGACGGTCCAGGGCCCGAAGATCAGGCGGAACAGCGCGGGCGAGTCGAGCGCCCAGCGGATGTAGCCGTGCAGGGTGTCGCGCAGGCGTTCGGCCGACGCCGGCTCGGCGTGGTCGGCGCGGCGTTCGAGCTCGCGGGCGGCCAGCGCGGCCAGCAGGGCTTCCTTGCTGGGGAAGTGTTTGTACGGCGCGTTGTGCGACACCCCGGCCTGCCGCCCGACCTCCCGCAGGGTGACGGCCTCCACCCCGCCGGCGTCGAGCAGTCGCGCCGCGGCGTCGAGCAGCGCCTCACGCGTCCCGGGAGCCATCGTCGCATCCTAGACGGTGGTTGACGCTGTCAACCTGGAGAGCTAGGTTGACAGCGTCAACCATGAGGGGGAGTCATGCGGGCGGTGGTGACCGGGGCGACGTCGGGCATCGGCGAGGCGATCGCGACGAAGCTGGCCGAGTGGGGCACGGTGGTGTTGGTGGGCCGGGACGACGTCCGGCTCGACGAGGCCGCCCGGCGGATCGACCAGGCGGCGCCGGGCGCGGACCTGATCCTGGAGAAGGCGGATCTGGCGCTGACCAAGGACGTTCGAGAACTGGCGGAGCGCCTCCCGCCGCCGGACGTGGTGGTGAGCAACGCGGCGGTGATCACGGATCTGGACGACCGCACGGCGGAGGGCCGGCAGACGCTGTTGGCGGTCAACCACCTGTCGCCGTATCTGCTGCTGCGACTGCTGGCCGAGCGGATCGGGGACCCGATGGCCCCGCCCGAAGAGGGGACGGGCGGGGCCATCGACCGGCCGGCGAGGTTCGTGATCGTCGGGGCGGATCCGGTGGCGCTGGCGGGGGTGCCGGTGGACCTGGATGACCTGGAATCCCAGCGACTCCAGCTCGACGATCCGGATCTGCGCCCGTTCGCGGCGTACGGGCGGACGAAGAACATGAACGCGATGGTGGGCTACGAGCTGGCCCGCCGGCTGACCGGCATCACGGTCAACACGGCGCATCCGGGGATCATCAGGGACACGGGGCTGGGGCGGAATGCCCGTGGCGCGTTGAAGAGACTGGGGGAGCAGCTGAGCCGGACGGCGTCGGGGCCGGAGGTGGGGGCGGACACGCCGGTGTGGCTGGCGACATCGTCCGAAGTGGACGGACTGACCGGCGGCTTCTACGTGAACAGGGAACTGGTGTCCACGGCGGACCACACGACGGATCCGGCGCGGTGCGCGCGGCTGTGGCGGGAAAGTGCCCAGCTGGTGGGAATTTCCGACCGGTAGGCGTTTTCCGGTAGCGTGACGGCACGTGCGTGATGGCCGCTGGAACCGTGACTTCTCCCTGTTCTTCGTGGCCCGCGCGGCGGCCCGCCTGGGCGACATGATGTTGCCGGTCGCGCTGGCCGCCGGCCTCATCCAGTACGGCTACGGCGTCGGCGCGGTCGGCATCGCGATGGCCGCCAACAGCGCCTGCTTCGCCGGATTTGTCATCTTCGGCGGCGTGATCGCGGACCGGTTCGACACCCGCACGGTGATGGTGTGCGCGGACCTGACCCGGGTCGTCACGCAGTCGCTGGTGGCGGTGATGTTCTTCACCGGCCACGTGGTGTTCTGGCAGGTCTGTGTGATCGGCGCGGTCAACGGCCTGTGCGCGGCGCTGTTCCAGCCGGGCATCGCCAGCACGATCCCGCGGATAGCCACGGATGTGCAGGGCGCCAACGGGTTGATCCGCATCGCCGAGTCGGTGATGGGCGTGGCCGGGCCGGCCTTCGCGGGCGTGCTGATCGGCGTCACGTCGGTCGGCGGCGTGTTCGCGGCGCACGCCGCGACGTACCTCACGAGTGCGCTGTGCCTGCTGGGTTTGCGGCTGCGCCGCGGTCCGAGACCGGCGCGGCGCGAGCGGTTCCGGGCCGATCTGGTCGAGGGCTGGCGGGAATTCCGGTCCCGTGGCTGGGTGTGGGGCGTGATCCTGGTCTGGATGGTGCTGATGATCACCACCTTCGGCCCGCTCACCCCGCTGGCCGCCACGGAGATCATCACCAGCCACGGCGACACCGCGTACGGCCTGGTCAACTCGATCGGCGGGGTGGGCATGGCCGTGGGCGGCGTGCTCGCCATGCGCCTGCGGCCACGCCACCCGCTGCGGGCCGGCGCGATCGCCATGCTGGCCTACGGCATCCAGCCGATCACGGTCGCGCTGCACGCCCCGATCTGGCTGATCGCCGCCGGCTGCGCCGTCACCGGCGGGGTGCAGACGTTCTGGAGCGTGATGTGGGCGACCAGCATCCAGACCCAGATCCCGGGCTCGATCCTCAACCGCATCCACGCCTACGAGGTCGCCGGCTCGCTGGCGATGATGCCGGTCGGCCAGTCCCTCGCCGGCCCCGCGGCCGGTCTGATCGGCGCCGGACCGGTGCTGGTGGTCGGGGCGGTCACCGCGGTGGCGGGCATGGCGGCGCTGCTGCTCGCCCGGCCGGTCCGCGACCTCGGCCGCGCCGAGCCGGAGCCGGCTCGAGCCCCGGTGGTGGTTGTGCCCAACTAGGTCGCGCCGGGTCGGGGCTGATGAGAGTCTGGCCGCATGCGCACCGATCTGCTCTCGGTCCCCGGCGTCCCTGATCACGCGAATGAGGACTTCGCGGCGGTCTCGCCACTGGGGGCGGCCGTGGTGCTGGACGGGGTCACGCCGCCGCCGGACGGCCAGACGGGGTGCGTCCACACGGTGACGTGGTTCGTGCAGCAGCTGGGACCGGCGCTGCTGGACCGGGCGGCGACGAGGCGTGACCAGTCGCTGGCCGACTGCCTGGCCGACGCCATCGCCCAGACCGCGGCGGCGCACGCGGCGACGTGCGATCTGACCCATCGGCGCACGCCGCAGGCGACGGTGGTGGCGCTGCGCTGGGACGACGACCGGTTCGAGTACCTGGTGCTGTCGGATTCGGTGCTGTTGCTCGATGTCGACGGCACGGTGACGCCGATCCTCGACGGCCGGCTGGACGAGGTGACCGGCCGGCCCGAGCTGCGTGCGATCCGCTACACGCCGGATTATTTCGGCGTCCTGGAGAGCCTCCGGAACGCGGAGGGCGGCTTCTACACGGCGGCGGCCGATCCGGAGGTCGCGAAGCGGGCGGTGGCGGGCCACCTGCCGCGCGTGGAGGTCCGAGCGGCGGCGGCGATGTCGGACGGCGCGACGCGGTGGACCGAGGTGTTCGGTTTCGGCGATTGGACGGCGCTGTTCGCCGAGGTCAGGGATGCGGGAGCGCAGTCGGTGATCGACGAGGTGCGGGCCGCGGAGATCGCCGACCCGGACCGGACGGCGTTCCCGCGCGGCAAGTCCCGCGACGACGCGTCGGTCGTGTTCCTGGAGTTCTGAGACACGGCCGACAACTGTGATGCTGTCCACTGTCGACAGTGCCGGCACGCCCGCTCATCGGCTCGGAGACAGCGCGTTTTCGAGCGCTGCTCGCGGATACGGGGTCTGGCGGCTCTTCCCGAACAGGTCGACCCAGAACTCGTTGAACGGCACCACGATGTGCTGGTAGCGGCGCAGGATCTCGGCCGCGGCGGCCGGGAACGGCGTGTCCGCGGTGAAGGCGCGGACGAAGGCGTACCGGTCGAGCGGGCCGCCGGGGACGTTGCCCAGGCCCCGGACCAGCGAATTCACCAGATGGGCGAGCACATAGACGCGGTCGTGGCCGGCGTTGTGCTCAAGGAATTCCCGCTCCTGTGGCGACAGGTCGAACCGGGGCGAGGTGGCCAGCCCCAGATCGCCGACGTAGAGCCGCTCGCCGTCGGTGAGGATGTTGGCGAAATGGGCGTCGAAATGGAACAGCTCCCGGCGCTCCAGAAATGCGAAGACGTCCAGCAGGTCGCGTTCCACCATCGCGACCGCGGCCATGTCGCCGGCGGCGATCCGGTCGTCCAGCCACCCGTGCAGGGTGTGCGGGAAGTGCTCCATGAACAGCACCACGCCGGCCTTGGCGGCGACCACCGCCTCCACCCGCTCCCGCACGCCCGCGCCGTCGTGCAGGTACTCGACGTACCGGTCGACGTCCCGCATCTCGTCCCACACCGGCGGCGCCGTGTCCACCACCCGCCAGTGATAGAGCAGCGGGAAGTTGGCGCACTCGCCGTTCAGCACCCAGTTGGTGGTCATCACGTGCGCGGCGACCTCTCGCCAGGCGCCGAACCCGGGGCTGCGCACCCCGTACTGCAACCAGGGCGGCAGGCCGAACATGTTCGCGGTGGACCGCAGGTTCTCCGGGCGCAGCTCCAGCTCGGTCAGCGGCACCTTCTTGACGAACACCGTCGTGCCGGCCACGGTCAGCACGCCGGCCCCGCCGCCCGCGCCGGAGGAGACCACCGGCGTGGCCGTCTCGACCAGGTCCGCCAGCTGCCGGTCGCTGAGCAACGCCAATGCGGTGGAGACATCCGCGAAACGCCCGGTTCTGGTCACCTGGTCACGCTAGCGGTCGCGATGATCGGTTCGCGACCGGGTTTTGACAATCCTCCTTTCGTCGGGCCATCGCTGTTGATGGCTGTTGACGGCAGCCATCCCGCGGAATGGGCATTTCATCGTTGTTTTGTCCGATTTGTCGGACATTTCGTTACCATATGTCTACCGATGTAGGCGTGTATGTGATCACTCGGTCACGATATGGCCAACGGTGATGGGTGATTCCATACCTTGGTAGGGAATCCATTCCCTGGCCGATCTTCTGCTGTTATTGTTCCGGCAACTCCCTCGCCGAGGGAAATAGCCCCTGCCCATTTCATCTCCCCTGTAGGGATGGAGCAAATCGTGAAGCTGACCCGTCGCGCCTCGGTGGCGCTGCTGGTGGCGGCGCCGCTGGCGCTGGCCACCGGCGCCGGGTTCGCCGGCGCCGCGCCGTCGACCCCGCAGACCACCCAGCTGGCCAACAGCGCCGCCCCAGGACTCGAGTTCGCGACAAGAACCGGCTCGGTGGCCGCCGACAGCCAGATGCAGGTCGCCGTCTCGCTCAACTACCGCGACGCCGCCGGCCTGGACGCCTTCCTGGCCCGGCTGAACAACCCCAGCTCGGCCGACTACCACCACTACCTGACGCCGGAGCAGTTCGCCGCCCGGTTCGCGCCCACCCAGGCCCAGGTCGACCAGGTCAAGGCCTACCTACAGGGCAAGGGCCTGACCGTCACCGACGTGGCGTCCAACCGGATGCTGATCGACGCCAAGGGCCCGGCCAGGACGGTGCAGAGCGCGTTCGCCACCTCGGTGTCGAACTACCACGACAACAAGACCGACAAGAACTTCACCGCCAACGACACCGCCCCGTCGGTGGACGCCTCGGTGGCCGGCCTCATCGGCGGCATCTCCGGTCTGAACAACCACTACCAGCTGCACAGCTACACCAAGGCGCCGCAGGCCGGCTCGCCCAAGGTCGGCAGCGGCCCCGGCGGCGGCTACACCGCGCAGGAGCTGCGCTCCGCGTACGGCGTGGACAAGCTGGTCGGCGCGGGCACCGACGGCACCGGCCAGAGCATCGCGATGCTGGAGTTCTCGCACTTCACCCAGGCCAACATCACCAAGTACGACCAGCAGTACGCCACCGGCTCGCCGACCCCGACCGTGGTGAAGGTCGACAGCGGCGACGACGACACCGCCGGCGACGGCGTCACCGAGGTCGAGCTGGACATCGAGGTCGCGCACGCGATCGCGCCCAAGGCCAACGTCGCGGTCTACGAGGCCCCGAACAGCGACCAGGGCGAGATCGACATGTGGAACAAGTTCGTCACCGACAAGGTGTCGGTGGTGTCCTCCAGCTGGGGCGCCTGCGAGCTCGACGACACGGCGTCCACCGAGACCGCCGTGGACAACGTCGCCAAGCAGGGCGCGGCCCAGGGCCAGACCTTCCTGTCCGCGGCCGGCGACTCCGGCGCCTACGACTGCTACCGCCACTCCGGCACGCAGTCGCCCAACGCCAACAACCTCGCGGTCGACTTCCCCGGCTCCGACCCGTACGTGACCAGCGTCGGCGGCACCGTCCTGACCGAGGGCAGCGGCGGCAGCTACTCCGGTGAGACGGTGTGGAACGAGGGCACCTCGACCAAGTGGGCCGGCGGCGGCGGCGTCTCCAGCAAGTTCCCGCGCCCGTCGTGGCAGACCGGCCCCGGCGTGGGCACCGGCTCGCTGCGCCAGGTCCCGGACGTGTCGGCCAACGCGGCCAACTACTCGATCTACTCCGGCGGCTCGTGGGGCTACGTCGGCGGCACCAGCGCGGCCACCCCGTTCTGGGCGTCCGTGCTGACGCTGGCCAACCAGCAGGCCGTCGCGGCCGGCCACGCCAAGGTCGGCCAGGTCAACTCCACGCTGTACCAGTTGGGCTCGTCCAGCAACTACGGCACGCTGTTCCACGACATCACCAGCGGCGACAACCTGCACTACAGCGCGACCGCCAACTTCGACCAGGCCAGCGGCTGGGGCTCGCCGAAGGCCGACGCCCTGGTGCCGAACCTGTCCGGCGGCACCACGCAGCCGGGCGCCCCGGCGGTGACCAACCCGGGCAACCAGTCCAACCTGGTCGGCGACACCGTCAGCATCACCGCGCACGCCACCGGCGGCACCACGCCGTACACCTGGACCGCGTCCGGCCTGCCGGCCGGCCTGTCCATCGCCTCGGGCACCGGCGTGATCAGCGGCAAGCCCACCACCGCCGGCAGCTCCAACGTGACCGTCACGGCGACCGACGCCGCCGGCAAGGCCGGCAGCGCCTCCTTCACCTGGACCGTCAGCACCACCGGCGGCTCCTGCTCCGGCCAGAAGCTGGGCAACCCCGGCTTCGAGACCGGCAGCGCCTCGCCGTGGAGCGCCTCCTCCGGCGTGGTCAGCAACGCCTCCGCCGGCGAGGCCGCGCACTCCGGCAGCTACCTGGCCTGGCTGGACGGCTACGGCAGCACCCACAGCGACACGCTGTCGCAGTCGGTGGCCATCCCGGCCGGCTGCCGCGCCACGCTGACGTTCTGGCTGCACATCGACACCGCCGAGACCACCACGTCGACGCAGTACGACAAGCTGACCGTGCAGGCCGGCTCGACGACCCTGCACACCTTCTCCAACCTGGACAAGGCCAGCGGCTACGCGCAGCAGTCGTTCGACGTCTCCGCCTTCGCCGGCCAGACAGTGACGATCGCGTTCAACGGCACCGAGGACTCGGGCCTGCAGACGTCCTTCGTCATCGACGACACCGCCGTCACCCTCAGCTGAGCTAGCACGCGCGCTTGGAAGGGGCCCTTCCTCTCGTCCAACGAGAGGAAGGGCCCCTTCACAGCATTCGGCCCTTGTCGGTGGCGGGGCGGTGCTGTCAGTCGGGAAGGTTGGTGGACAGGCGGTGTAGGGCGGTGAGGGCCGTCGTGGCGGTGGCTGGGTCGACGGCGTCGACCAGTTCCAGCCCGAGGAGGGCGGCGCACAGCGCCTCGGCCAGGCCGCCGGCGTCGAGCCGGTCGGCCAGCAGCCGCTCCAGGGTCGCCCGCAGCGGCGCCAGCCACAGTCGTAGTGCGGCCGCCGTCGCCGCAGCCAGCTGCGGATTCCCCCGCGCCCCGGCCATCATCTGGGCCAGCACCCGCAGGTTGCCCCGCGCCTGCTCGTCGGTGTGCAGCGCGAGCAGGTCGCCCAGGCTCCGCATGCGAGCCAGCCGCTCCTCGAACAGCGGCAGCCGGTCCTGGGTCACGGCCAGGCAGGCGGCCTTGACCAGCTCCTGCACGCTGCCGAAGTGGTAGAAGACCAGCGCCTGGGTGACGCCCGCGGCGGCCGCGATGCTGCGCGCCGTGGTGCCGGCGATGCCGTGCTGACGGATCGTCTCGATCGTGCCGTCGATGAGACGCTGTCGCGTGTCGGGCATGGGATCACCGTAGGGGCAGTGCTCAGCTGCTGAACCAGCCAGGCGCGTCCAGTCGGAAGAAGTTGCCTGGGGTGACGGCGCGCAGTCCGGCCTCCATGTCGCGCAGCCGCTGCGGCCCGAGGGCCTTCGCCCATTCGGCCCGCAGCTCCTCGAAGATCTGCGCCGACCGGACCAGTGCGTCGACGCCGTGCGGGGTGAGTCGGACGAGCTTGCGCCGGGCGTCATGGGCGTCGTCGATCCGCTCCACATAGCCCAGCGCCTCCAGCCGGTCGGCGGTCTTGCCGGCGGCCTGCTTGGACACGCCGAGACGGCGGCCCAGCTCGCTGGCGGTGGCGCCGGTGCGGCCGATGGCCTGGAGCGCGAAGCCGTGCGCGGGCCGCAGCTCGGGGTGGCCCTGCCGGGCCAGCTCGGCGTGCAGGCGGTCGATGAGCGTGCGGAAGCCGGCGAACAGCAGCAGCGGCAGCGCGAAGCCCGGCTCGTCGGAAGTCCCCGGGTGTCGGTCAGAAGCCATTGCGCAACTCGACAACCTGGTTTACCTTTTCGACAACCATGTTGACGATGTTAGTGCACCTGGAGGAGACGTTGTTCGTCGACCACACCCTGGACACCGCGCCCGTGGCGGCCCGCAGATCCCTGAAGGCCGTCGTCGACCAGCTCGGCTACCTGCCGACGCCGATGGCGCGGCTCGCGGCGTCGCCGCAGCTGATGGACGGCTTTCTCAAGCTCAGTGCCCTGTTCGAGACCACGTCGCTGGCGCCGGTGGCCCGCGAGGTTGTGATCATGACGGTGGCGGTGCGCAACGGCTGCCACGTCTGCGTGGCCATGCACACCGCCATACTCGGCGGCCTCGACGCCGACGCCGAGCTGGTGGCGGCGCTGCGGGAGCAGCGGCCGCTGGCCGACCCGGAGCTGGAGGCGTTGCGGGCGTTCACGATTGAGGTGCTCGGCCACGCCGGCGGCGTGGATGACCTGGTGCTCAAGGAGTTTCTCGGGCACGGCTACACCACCCAGCAGGCGTTGGAAGTGGTGCTGGGCATCGGCGCCTACACGCTGTCCACGTTCGCCAACCGGATGACCAAGGCCCCGGTGGACTATCAGCTCGCGGCGTTCGCCTGATCCTGCTGCCACTGGGCGTCCTGCCGGCCGGGCTCCTCGCGCAGGATCGCGGCGTCGAGGAAGCGCTCGGGGATGGCGAAGGCGTCCACCAGGGTGCGGGCGTGCGGCCGCAGCTCGGCGCAGAGGGCGTTGACCGCGCCGTTCACGGCCTTGCCGCGACCGGTGGTCAGCCGGCCGTGCACGAGGAACCAGGCCAGGTCTTCGTTGACGACATGCAGCGCGTACAGCGAGCACACCCGGTCGAGCAGGCGCTTGACCCCGGGCTCGGCGCAGCGCTCGACGGCGTCGGCAAACGCTTGCAGGACAACGCGTTCGGTGTGCACGCGGCCGGCCCGCAGGACGTGGTCCTGGGCGTTGTTGAAGACCTCGAACGGATCGGCGTCGCCCGACGCGGCCCGCCGCAGCCGGCGGGCGAGGCCGTCGAGCACGTGGGCCTCCCGGTCCTCGAACGTCCGCAGCTGCCAGGTGCGGTCGTACAGGGCGTCGGCGTCGTCGCGGCCGAGGCTGGGCAGCCGTTCGGTCACCATGCCGACGAACTGCTCGGCGACGAAGCGGGCGGTCGCCAGCGTGCCGAGATCCTCGAAGTGGCTGCGGTAGTTGGTCAGCAGCCCCTTCGCGACCAGCTGCAGCAGCACGGTGTTGTCGCCCTCGAACGTGGTGAACACGTCCGTGTCGGCCTTCAGCGTGGTGAGCAGGTTCTCGGCCAGGTAGCCGGCCCCGCCGCAGGCCTCGCGGCAGGTCTGGATGGCCGCGGTGGCGTGCCAGGTGGACAGTGCCTTGACGCCGGCGGCGCGGGATTCCAGCTCGCGCTGCCGGCGCTCGTCCGGGTCGGTGGCGCTCTGGAGTTCGTGCAGGGTGGCGGTGAGTTCTTCCTGCGCGAAGTGCAGGGCGTAGGTGGTGGCCAGGGCGGGCAGCAGTTTCCGTTGGTGCGACTGGTAATCCAGCAGCACGACCTCGCGCGCGTCGTCGGGGCGGTTGAACTGGCGGCGGGTGTCGGCGTAGCGGACGGCGATGGCGAGCGCGCGTTTGGCCGCGCTGCCGGCGCTGCCGGCGACGCTGACCCGGCCGCGGATCAGCGTGCCCAGCATGGTGAAGAAGCGCCGGTTGTCGCTGTCGATCGGGCTGCGGTACGTGCCGTCCGCGTCCACCTGGCCGTAGTGGTCGAGCAGGTTCTCGCGCGGCACCCGCACGTGGTCGAAGGCCAGCCGGCCGTTGTCCACGCCGTTCAGGCCGCCCTTGCGGCCACAGTCCTCAATGGACACCCCAGGCAGTGGATTGCCCTCGGCGTCACGGATCGGCACCAGGAAGGCGTGCACGCCCCGGCCGCGCCCATCGGTGATCAGCTGGGCGAACACCACCGCGGCACGGCCGTCTCGGGCCGCGTTGCCGATGTAGTCCTTGCGGGCCGACTGGTGCGGGGTGTGGAGGACGAATTCGTTGCCGTCGTAGGTGGCCGTGGTCCGCAGGTGCTGCACGTCGGAGCCGTGACCGGTCTCGGTCATGGCGAAACAGCCCGGCAGCGTGAGATCCATGATGTCGGCCAGGTAGCGCTCGTGGTGCCGGCGCGTGCCGAGCAGCTGCACGGCCCCGCCGAACAGGCCCCACTGCACGCCGGCCTTCACCATCAGCGACAGGTCGCCGAAGCCGAGCGTCTCGAAGGCGACCACCGAGCCGCCGATGTCGCCGCCGCCACCGTACTCCCGGTCGAAGCCCAGCCGCGGGCCGTCGGTCTTGGCCAGCGCGTGCAGCTGGTCGAACACCAGCGCCCGGTGCTCGGCCGTGCTCAGGTCGCTGGCCTCGCGGTAGTCGACGCCGGCCAGCTGCTCCCGGACCGTGCGCCGCAGCTCGGCCCAACGCCCGTCCAGGATCTCGGTGATCGCACTCGGCTCCACGGGCCGAGCCTAGCCAGCCCCGGCGGTCGTCGCATGATCACTTGGCCCTCATCTGCGGCGGGCCCAGGACAGCTGCGCCTTGCCCTTCCAGTACAGCTCGCGCAGGGCCATCACCGGCGGGTGCTGCTCGCTGAATTCACGGAACAGACGCTTGACCTGCTCGGTGGGCGTGTCGAGGTCCGGGTTCGCCCGCATATGGGCGACCAGGTCGGCGAGCGCGGCGACCGCGGTGTCCAGGAGCTCGGCGTCGGTGGGGGAGTCGGCGGGCTTGGGCTCCGTCGTCGGCAGCAGGTCCGCCAGGTCGCCGACGACGTCATAGCGGGCGCGCTCGATCTCCGTGACAAAACGCTCGGCGCGGGCCCGGACCCAGGGGAGCTCGCCGGCCGGCAGGGCGACCTTTCCGTTGCCGTGACTGGCGAGGATCTTGTTCGCCAGGTAGTCCTTGATCACCGTGTCGTACCGCGGCCAGGGCACGTTCCGCTCCACGGCGACGTTGACCCGGCGCAGCACCTCGGTCTGCGGCGTGCCGAGGGAATGGTTGTCGTGGGCCTCGGGACGTTCGAACCGATCCGGGTCGACGCCCAGCGTCGAAGCGTATCGATGCCACAGTCCGGGGCCGGTCGCCGGCACGGTGACGACGTGGACCTGGTGCGGCGGCAGGCTTTCGCCCCAGGCGGCCAGGATTCGGGGGAGATCCTGGTAGCCCCAGAACAGGTCGTGCACCGGATTCGGGTCCTCGCCGCGGATCGCCGCGAGGAACTCGTCGTAGGTCTCGGTGCGGCGGTTGCGGGTGTTCTCCTGCCACGCCGAGGGAATCTGGCGGACCAGGTCCCGGACCGTGCAGATCACGTGCACCTCGGCGAAATCCAGGCTGCGCAAGGCCCGGTCGATCTGGGTTCTCGTGGCGGTGGCCAACAGTTCGCTGGAGACGACCGAGTCGCCGGGCCAGGTGCGGACGTGCGCCACCATGCGGTCCCAGGCCTGGTCGGTCAGCGGCGTGACCCAGTCCGGATAGCGCTCGCGCTGGAGGTCCACGGCGGCGTGGAAGTGCGCGGAGTGGACGTAGCCGGGATAGAGCAGACCCTGTGCGGCGGCGGTGTCCCTGTTGTGCCAGAGCATGTTCTGGATATGTGTGGTGCCGGTCTTGGGCAGGCCGACGTGCAGGTGCACGCGTGGGGTCATGGCCGCGGAGCGTAGTTCGCGGGGTGGCGGGTTTGGCTGTTCGGACGCTGTGAGTTTTCTACGATTCGTTTAAGAAGTCGTGACCGGTTGCGGGGCCGTGGCTACGGTGGCCGGCATGCGACACCGCAGTGGCGCGACAATCTGGTTCACCGGTTTGTCCGGAGCCGGCAAGTCCACCATCGCCCGGGCCGTCGAGTCCCTTGTGGACCGTCCGACCGAGGTCCTCGACGGCGACGAGCTTCGCGCCACCATCTCCAGTGAGCTGGGCTTTTCCGCCGAGGACCGGGATCGGCACGTGTGCCGGGTCGGCTACATCGCCGAGCTGTTGGCCCGCAACGGGATTGTCGCCCTGGTGCCCGTCATCGCACCGTATGCCCACGCCCGTGACCGCGTGCGGCAACGCCACGCCGACCGGGGTTCGACCTATCTGGAGGTTCACGTCGCCACGCCGCTGGTCGAATGCGCCCGCCGGGACCCGAAAGGACTGTACGGCAAGGCGTCCCGCGGTGAGCTGCGGGGGCTGACCGGCGTGGACGACCCGTACGAGCCGCCGACCGCCCCCGACCTGCGGCTGGACACCACCGCGATGGACGTGCCGACCGCCGCCGGCCAGGTCGTGCGACTGCTGGCGGAGCGTGGCCTGGTGCCGGAGTGAGCCCCCGACCTCACAGACCGCCGATGATCTCGCGGGCGTAGGACTCGTTGAGCACGTGCCGGAGCATCAGGCCGATGTACTCGGTGTCGAGGATCCGGGCCTGCGGCAGCTCCCGCACGAGCAGGCGGGACGTGGTGGTCTTGCCGGCGCCGAAGGTCCCGTTCAGCCAGACGATCATGTGTCACGGTAGCGCGGAACAATCGGCGGGGAGGGCGGCGTTGCACGTCATACCCGACATGTCGAGGAGTTGACGCAGGTGAGCAAGCAGGTCCTCATCCCCAACGAGAAGCACCCGATCACGGTGAGCGCCAGCGGCCGACACGTGGTGGCGACGGTCGGCGGCCAGGTGATCGCCGACACCCGGGAGGCGCTGACGCTGCAGGAGAGCACCTACCCGGCGGTGCAGTACATCCCCCGCAAGGACGTGGACTTCGGCCTGCTGGAGCGGTCGGACCACTCGACGTACTGCCCGTACAAGGGCGACGCCGCCTATTTCAGCATCCGCGCGGGCGAGACCTCGGCGGACAACGCGGTGTGGACGTATGAGGCTCCTTACGACGCGGTGGCGGAGATCAAGGAGTACGTGGCCTTCTACCCGAACGTGGTGGACGTGCAGGTCCGCGAGGACTGACTACAGGCCCTCGACCGTGCCGCCGGAGAACGGGGTGCGGCCGCCACAGAGCCGGTGACCGCTGGTCCCGTCACCGAGGGAGATGCCGCCCCAGAAGCCGCGGGGGAGGGCGAAGTCGGTGACGGGACGCACGGTGAGCGGCTGACCGAGCTCCACGGTGCGGCGCAGCACGTCCGGATCGAAGCCGTCCTCGATGACCTGTGGGATGTCGGTGAGCACGGCGTCCCACATGGCCTCGCGGGGCACGCCGGCTCCGCGGGCCCGCTGCACGGCCTGCTGCCAGGTGCTGCCGAAGCGCTTGCCCTGTAATCGATCTTGTAGGGGCGTCACGACGCTGTCGCCGGCCAGGTAGTCGAGGCCGTGGAACAGCGGCCGTCGCACCGCGTCGGCGACACCGACACCGAGCCCCAGCACGGCGTGCAGGCACTGCACGGTGGCGCAGTGCAGCCCGGCGCCGATGCTGCTGGAGGCCAGCACCGGCATGCCGTCGCGCAGCGCGATCGCGGGGTTGACCGGCGACGGCAGGTGTTCGCCGGGGCCGAGCTCGGCCAGTGCGACCTGCTGGAACGACGCCGCATCCGGAATGGAGACGCCGCCGGCGAACAGGCCGCTGGTGCCCCACAGACTGGTGTTGATGGAGTGGCAGGTGGCGGCGACCGCGCCGTGGGAGTCCACGGCGAGCACGAAGTCGGAGTGGCTGCCGGGACGCATGGCCTGCCGCGCGATGCCGATCAGCTCCCGCAGCGCCGCCGGGTCGGTGAGCGGGTCGCCGACGCCCTCGGCCCGGCGTAACGCCGCCACCAGCGCCGCGCCGCCGTGATGCGGCCGGCCGACGGTGTGCACCTGGGCCCCGTGGACGTCCACGGTCAGCGGCGTGGCCCACACCGGTTCGTACGCGGCGAGGTCGGCCAGCGTCGCCTTGCCGCCGGCGTCTCGGACGACGCCGACGAACTCCCGCGCCCACGGCCCGCGGTACATCCACTCCGCGCCCTCGGCGGCGACGGCCCGCAGCGTGCGGGCCAGGTCCGGCTGGCGGAACGCGTCGCCCTCGACGGCCTGGAATCCCGCCGGCAGCACGTCCTTGCGCAGCGCGAACTGCGCCGCCCGCCCGGCGCCGACCGGAAAGCCCTGCTCGGCGACAAAAATCGCCGGCGCGAAGAGATCGGCCCACGGCAACCGGCCGAATCTCCGGTGCGCGGCCTCGATTCCGGCCATGAACCCCGGCACCAGCGCCGTGCGGCCGCTGGCCTCGGGCTGCCGCGGGATGCTCGCCGGATCGTCCTCGGCCGCGAATGTGGCGAAGCCCGCACTGAGCGAATCCATTGCGCCGCCGGCGAAATGCATCAGGGTGAAGACGCCGGCACAGCTCACCCAGGAACCGGCGGCCAGCGCGATCTGGGCCAGTGCGGTGGCGATGACAGCGTCCACGGCGCTGCCGCCGGCGGCCAGCGCCTGCCGGCCGGCGAGCTGCGCGAACGGCCCGGTCGAGCCGACCACCATCGCCCGCTCGCCCGCCCCGGACGTGCCCTCGCGGTCCGGCGGGGACGTGCCGAGCAGCAGGTGGCGGCGCACCTCGTCGGCGTCCCAGGTTCTCGGGTCCACGACGTCCTCCCGTTCATCTGTGCAGTACTTATCAAAGCGTAAGTTCGGTGACTTGCGCAAGTTCCTCTGGTAAGACCGAGGACATGGGCGTGCTGAAGGTGCGGTTGGGCGTCGGACTCGGGCCGGGCGTGGGCGCCGCTGGATTCCCGGACATGGTCGACGAGCTGGAGGCGGCCGGCGTCGACTCGCTGTGGCTGTCGGAGATCGTCTACGGCACGCAGGTGGAGCCGATGATCGGCATGGCGCATGCCCTGGCCCGCACCGAGAAGCTCAAGGTCGGCACCGGCGTCGCCGTGCTGCCCGGGCGCAATCCGGTGCTGGTGGCCAAGCAGCTGGCCACGCTGGCCGGCCTCGCGCCCAAGCGGGTGCTGCCGGTGTTCGGGCTACGCCCGGCGCGGCGCGACGAGTGGAACCTGTTCCCGGTGCCGGCGGGCCGCCGCGCCGCCGTCTTCGACGAGTCGCTGCTCCTGCTGCGGCGGCTGCTCACCGAGGACAGCGTCAGCTTCGACGGCGAGTTCTTCCAGCTGGACGGCGTTTCCCTGCCCGACCGCCCGGCGCGGCCGCTGGACGTCTGGGTCGGCGGCAGCGCCCCCGCGGCGCTGCGCCGGGTCGGCCGGCTGGCCGACGGCTGGCTGGGCAGCTTCGTCACCCCCGAGCAGGCCAAGCTGCACGTTGAGACGATCAAGGCGGCCGCCGCCGAGGCCGGCCGCGAGGTCGAGGAGGACCACTACGGCCTCTCGCTCGCCGTCGCCCCCAACGGCCTGCCGCCCGAACTCGTGCGCGCCGCGACCGACCGCGCCCCGAGCGCCGACCTCGACGACCTCGTGCCCACCAGCTGGGACCACGCCCGCCGGCTGCTCGACCGCTATCTCGACGCCGGGCTGACGAAGTTCGTGCTGCGTCCGGCCGGACCCGTGCCGTGGCCGGCGTTCCTGGCCGACTTCCTGCCGCTGGCCCAGGCGCTGCACAACTAGAACCCCAGCCAGCGCAGCAGTTCCTCGGTGTGCTGCCCCAACGCCGGCACCGCGCCCAACTC
>Ga0307511_10000249_pt1 | contig 55246 bp, 47 predicted proteins | sample 13_EM_MG_FD_200266 | JGI IMG/M metagenome (GOLD analysis project Ga0307511, IMG submission 200266) | Populus trichocarpa ectomycorrhiza microbial communities from riparian zone in the Pacific Northwest, United States - 13_EM | ecosystem: Host-associated > Plants > Roots > Unclassified | place... | reverse complement strand
ATGCATCGGTGGTGGTTAGGAGAGGTAGTGAAGGCTGTGCAGGGGGGGCGGGAGCGGAGGAGGGCGACAGCACAGTGAGATGATGCAGGATGAGGAGCAAATTCGATAGATTTCTGTATATCTCTGTCTCTTATTGGTTATCTTGAGGTTGTGCATTTTGGGGAACAGTGTAGAACTACTTCTCGTCCTGTGTCAATTAAGATTCTATATTCCGCATACCTCCACTAGCCGTAGCACAGTCTGAAGTTGTTCATCAGGTGAGAAATCATGGTTATGGAGGCTGAAACAATCTGATTGACCAAAGAGTCTGGCAAAATCCGAATTAGCTTCCGAGGTTTTTCCATAGCTTCGATCAGAGTATATCATGGTTAGGGCTTCTGCCCTGGCCACGCAGGTATGTCTCGAGACCTCGTGCGTACTACCTAACCTACTTAAGTACCCACCTAGAGTGAACTATTCAGTTAGTCTGGCTCCATCCAGTATCAACGTTTGATACCGGTGATACTAGCTAATATAACACATATATTACACAACCAAAGTTGTGCATCGATAGGGACTGGAAATGGTTTTGTCATGATGATCGGTTGGCTCCTCAGGGCTGAGGGTTGACTTCAGTAAATCTAAAGGAAGATTTATCAGTACCTAGTAAGTGGTAGTCGAAGCCTGTCTTCAGAAGCCACAAAGAACTAGAGCAATCTCCCAGTCGTTTCAGATGTAAGGACCCCCCAGTTCTCTTAACAACTACACGGCCTTGTTCCCACAACCAAACTTTGGGGCCTAATACCTATTGTAGACGCAACTGAAACAGTAGGAAGAGGTGCGTGCTGTCAATCTAGATGTCCCCGCTTTGGCCTGGATATTGGAATAGAAAGTGAAATTTAGTGTTGCCGGTTACCTACATATCTATAGCTAAGTACCAAACGATTACCAATTGCACCAGGAATATAGCAACAGATCCATTGCATTAGTAGGTGCTTAGGTTCGTCTCATTATTTGGGTATCCTAGGTCCATTTGTATCGGTTTAGTCTCAACACTGGTAACCTCCCATGGTTGTTGCGTTAGATTTAACAAGGAAGGTTGCCTGTGGAGCTCTTTGGGATCCAGGTGTACCTACGGGCTATCAATTTGGTTTTCTCTACTTTCCTGGGGCCTCTGAGATCGAATTTTTCGCTGAAAACATCAGATAGATAATGTTGATAGATACTACTATTAAAGAGCTGAAAACCTGTGCAATGCCTCTATATCCTTTCAGCTTGCTCTCAGGTGACATGAGCATTAAGTGCTCAAAGGCTGGTTCAGATCAAAACCCAGCAGCTGACCTTGAAGCCTAAAGCGTGAGCAATTCTATAGGCAGATGAAATATATAAGGTATCTTTATGCATTACCAACCTCTGACCTCAACGGACATCTCTCAGAAGTTTGGTAACACATGCAGAATATGGTAACACGACATACTCCTCTTCCCGCTTTAACTCGGATCGACATTACCCTCGTATCCGCACACTTCTGTAACAATTGCATGCCGCTTTTGGACAGCGGCATACTGTTGTTTGTGTAACATTGCCCTGCCGCAATTGATTCGACGCGCCATCAGGCAAGAGTCAAGGAAACTGCATCGACCGGTTTCCGCAAATGTACCAATATTAATCTCTTTGCTTGTACGGAGTACTTACGAGAATACGAGTGGGTGAATCTTACGTACTGGATTCGATCCAACGAAGCATTCCGCGGAAGTTCAGTAAGAAAACTTTTGCCCAATCTTTTCCTGAATAATCCACGTACATTCATGCCCGAATTATCTTGACATACATGAGAGACAATTGGTGACAGCTTGAAAGTCCCACCGATCTCCGAGATGATAATCTTTTGTGTGTTAGGGTTCTGATATGAGATCGATGTGTTAGTGCCCTATTGGGCAGGCAACTCCGTTTCACAACATTGGAAGACAGGGTACACACGGCTCGTTCTCGTGAAACCAAAGCGAATTCTCCGGCTCAGGTCATCAACTGCCGGTCTGAAATACCTACGCGATAAAATACATGGGGCATAAAACACCTCATGAGCCAAGCAATTGGGCAAAATGTTGACCACGCTGGAGACAACGCAACGCAAAGTGAACGCGCGCAGTAGAGTAACAGCGGTAGTAGCGATAGCAAACAGGCTCACAGTTACCATCTCTGGGACGAGGCACTGCAAAATACCAGTACAAAATAGGACTTCAGGTTAAGACATGAAAGTGGGGAAGGTGCATTTGCTTCTGAGACAAACGGGTAACTGAACTGGGAGCAACTCCGATCTGAACCTCCCCCGCTCGGTCGGACAATGAAGAATGCGGCGGTTTAAGAATGCACTGGAAGACTGGTACTTTCGACCCCTCAACAAGATCAGCGGGGTAAGAAGACCCGAGTGAAATCACAATTGGTCGGCCCACACACGCAGATGTGCTAAGTCTATATAATATACTAAGCCTAGTCTGTACATAGTACAAGAAGAGTATACGCAAAATCCTGCCTACTGAAGTTGGTAGGCTGACATGCGTGTATATAGGTATCTATGTAATTATCTCATTGGTGGTAAGTGGACTACTGAGCGAAGCAGAATTTGAGACTTTGCTTCAAGGGAAGAGGATTACTAGCGCTGTGGGCTGAGACAGTGCCTCATATTCACCATGCCCTGAGAATTTTGTATGGAACAACCGCTGGTCGGTCGCTGGTAATTCCTTTGTACCCGTGGAAAAAAATTGATTAATCACATTACTTATGGGGCAGCCCCCAATATAAGAGTCAAGAGCGGTAAGGCCTTGGTACGCATTGTATGACGAATTGGGATCAAGCAGAATGTCGGCCCAATTAGGGGAACAAATAATAGGAAGCATGTATGTATATTCAATTGAGTATCCCCAACCGTTGGCTTTGCAGTAGGTACACGCACTCCCACTGTACGTTCGCATTTCATCACCCTCACCCGAGTATGAATACCGTACATCGAATTAAACAAGGGTCTCCTGCAAAAGATGTGCCTCCAAACAAGCTGAAGCTCACCAATCTACAAATTCAATCGGTGCTATGGTACTCTTCAGTAATATTTTCCTTTAGCCGTGGGGCACATACATATGTATATAAGTATGAACAAACGTCTTTAATACCACGACTGCAGGGGTCGAAATGCTAGACTAGCACGGCGACCACACTCAGGCAGCTACTACATAAAAATCACCTAGAATTCTACATAATCATTCTCAGTTTATGTGGTACTATATGTCAGACATTAAGAAGTAATGCATGCGCCAACTCATGCTAAACAATGTGTGAATTAACTCAGATGCACATGAAATGGGTACATATTTTCGATCACGAGCCCTATAGCTACATGTGCATCTCGACCAAATCACCTATCCACGCTCTATAAGGCAGCTCTCTAGTCAACAGAGATGGGCATACATGCATGAACAATAAGGGTGGTTGCATATGAATTTGATGGGTATGCCTACGGATATTCTGAGCAGATATGCAGGTATGTGGAATGGTTATTGCGTGCCAAGACCAAGATATATGTTGCTTTGGGTAAAATATCAATGCGTATGTTGATGTGGGTGGTGAAACAGTTGTGTTATGGTATGTTGTATTGTGATCGCCGTGGTAAGGTAGCCTTAACCCTGCAGTCGTGGTATTGAAGACGTTTGTTCTATAAGTATTCGCGTACATAGGTATTGTTACACGCACGCACGCGAATGGATCTACAGGAGTTTTACGAAGCAAACTTTGGTCTTGTGCCTAATCGTTGTCAGCCAGCGCTTCTAATCTACCGGTGCCTAGCTAGGTAAATACATGTACAGTACCTGTAAGGCACGGGATCGACCGGAACGAGAACTCATGGTTCTTCTCTATGTAACCCCCGGATAAGTAACGTAATCTCCCCTCACCAAGCCAAGGAAAGTATGTTACCTATATCCGTAAATGCAAGCGAGAGGCGCTTAAATTTTTCCATACGGTAAAACTATGGGGATTAGATAGTAATCTCTAAGGGCTCGGGTACCATGCACCAAAATTCTCTGCTCTACTAGGCCAAAAGAGGAAGGACTTAATCGATTAGAATAAGGGTGGTGAATTAATGGTGTAAATATTGAGGTCGGTGCTGGTTCATATCGAGGTCATAGCACCCTGGAGTGTACCTGATACATGTGCATGCATGTATGTCTCCTGAACTTATCATTAGGTATTCTCTTCTGTAACCAATAGTTATAGATCATCCTAAAGCAAGCCTTTTCCTCGGGGAATTGGGCGTGAAGCAGTTAGCCATTGTGAAAGCTTCAACTCTACTTCATAGGGTGTGGGCAATAGGATGTACGGTTGCTTTTACTGGGTACCTCAACCAGGATGCTTTTAGTACTTAACATTCTGCTTTGACATGTACATCATCAGTGCACAGTGCATGGGTCCGCAATCGGCCTCCGGTCGTAGTCAGTAGTCTCATATGGTATACTGTGCACTAGATTGTCGATTAAAAGCTTGAAGCATGCGCATACGATAAACAGATCTGCAGAGACATTGCCGAAGAGCCTAGGGTAGAATTGAGCCGGAATTTGAAACCCTCGTTCTGCCAGCTGGGCACGACTTTATTGTGCATACAATGGCACCGCTCTTGCAAACTAGCACAGTTACACAGTCGATATTACCACTTTCAGCTGATCAGGATCATATCACAGTGCGCTGGAAGACTCTGTAGATACAGAATCAAGTGTCCTTCATCGACCGGTTTCCACCAAGGTACCAATATTAATCTTTTTGCTTGTACGGAGTACCGAGTTGAAAGTGGGTACAAGGATTATACACTCTTTAGTGATCGGGGGAGACATTCGTGCCGAAACTCCTCCGATCACCGTCCAGGCTTACCTAGTCTAGGCTAGTATATATAGTCACATGAAAAAAGTCTTCTGCATTTGCCCAAGTCTTAGCAAAATAGCGGACCATGGCCCTTGTGTGAAAAAATGTTAAAAATCGAGTTTGCTAGATAAATAAATATAAATATTTTTTAATTTAAGAAGCAAGTCCATAGCCTCTTCTCGGGTTTTTGCAGGTAGCTGTGAGGCCCTCGACGGGCACAGTGGCTGCGAACTTGAAGTCATTTCACAAAACGCAAAAATGGGGCTCGAATAGCACAGAAGACCTTTTTCATGTGACTGTATGTACACGAAGGCCAAGGCATTAGACATGCACGAGAATTGCACCTCATAGTATATTTCTTAATGAAAACACCATGCTCGTGAGTAAATAGGCCTAACAATTACCGGTGGAATGGGGAGTTATCGTGCACTACTACTGAACTCACAAGTAGCTTTGTAACTTGGTTTTCCCTCCGAGGTGCCCCTTGGTCTGTACGAGAGCATTGTTCGGGGGTTAGCCGTCACAGCCAGCCAAGTCCTGTATTTCCTTGTGATTTCATCATGTATTCGCGTTTATGTTATACTCGCCAATGATACTAGTTAGAATAGTGGCGTGTGAGTCTAAATAAACCCCCAATAAATGTATACAGGCGACCAAAAAGTGATTAATTCTAATACTATATCGTATGTATACCTGTGTGGGGTGGAGTTTAGGGCTTCATGGTATCCGTACACACTTCTGAACCCCCACTGGCACGACTATATTTTACACTGGTACCGATGTCGATAGGTGGATACCGGCTGCATGCATATGGCTACCGCACGAGGCAATACTAAGTAGGTAGGTACTGTACAGTAGGTGAGAGGCGTATGCCCAGCTTACTACAGGGGTGCAAGCCGACTTATGGTTTCCGTCCCGTGCCTATGTACCTACTCATACGTCTTGTTTGGTTGATCGGAGCCTCGTACCGGTTGATTGCTCGGTGCGTGCTCTGAAAGCCCATACCGGTAGTCGGAGTGTGGGCACGAGGCCTGCTAGGAGGATTATGGCGCATACTGTATAATTTCACAAAGGAGTATACAACGTATTTAGTTTGGCTGCTGTAGCCTGACTTGTATCATTCGAAAGATCTAGATAGTCTGGTTAGATCTGGAGCACCGACCAGCCGAGACCAACATGAACAAGGGGAGGATTAACTTTTAGTAAAGGTTGTGCAGTCTCCTCCAGATATTGTCCTTACATATTTCATTGTCTTATGGAAATCTGCGGCTTCACTAAAACGGCACGTGGCGAGGCTGGCTTGCATGCATGCGTACTCTTTCGTGTCCAAGGTAGCACAGAACTCTGCTATGGCGCTAGTGCTCAAGGTTCAGGAGATGTCCAGCCTGGCAAATTGCTCGCTTGCTGCTATAGCTAGCGAACTCGCGAACGGGCGAATGAGCAAGCTTCAGTTTCTATTCGCATGACTGCCATTCTCGACCTACTCCATGCCCAGACGCGCAGGCAAGGTGCTTTACCGTGGGCTGTCGGGCTCTCGAGGTTTTCATATATAAACGCACAGTATGCACCCGGAGGAGGTGCGGGATCTCTACTCTCGCTCTGGTTAGAGCTTCAGCACACTGCTCTAGAGTTGCATGATACATGAGCAAGTGACCTACCTAGTACTTAAGTAGGGCTCAGGTCGAATGCGAAGGACAAGCTATATATTCCTCGCCGCCCGCTAAAATTTATTCTCTCTCTACCCATTCTTCCGGCCTCCGGATATACGAAAATCGTGAATCGTGAATCTGGAGCTGGTACCCGTCCACAAAAAGAGGCGAAAGTATCACATTCGTAAAATTTATAAGCGACCACCCGTGGGTTCATCCCACGATACATCATCCTCCACCCCAGTTGGCATTGTCCCTGGCAAACTTGCCAAACGGTTATTCTAGGACACAACTTGCATACTCCCAAGCTACCCCAAATCCAATGTCACCTCCAGGTGGTGCACCCAATCCACCATACTCGGGGTCATGGCAGTCCTATTCAACCCCGCCTACCTATAACTATCAACAGTCAGTAGAATACAACGCACCCCAATCAGTATGTCCACCCGGCTGTACTTGTCAATACGACAAGGCTCAGCAAAACTATACCGGCTACTCGACTGCTCCACCAGTCTCGGACGACAGAATGGACCTGAATTGGGGAGGAAGTAGTGCGGATTATCAGCCCCGGAAGGCGTCGCCTGCAGCGGATAGTCATATCATCAAGAATCCCGCAAACCCTCAGCCGGATGAGTCGGGAAAGTATCCGTTTAATATAATCCTCCAGGAGGTAATAAGGGGGCTGGCTGGAGATCAGTATGCCGCGGCTGCCGAGACCTCTCGTTTTCGGACGAAACTTGATGTGTCGGAGACTCAACGCATGTCAGGGCTTTTCTTCTTTAATTCGTTTACTCAAAGGGATGTCAATTTGCAATGTACACTGTTACTACAAGTTATTCAGTATTGGTCACTCGAAGACACGATCCCCGATTTTTCCGCGCAAGCGGAGCAAGAGGACGACCACTCGGGGAAGTCGCGTTCGAGGAGTCCGAAGAGTCCAAGGAGCCCACGGGAGGGTAGTACGAAACGGAAGTCGCGGAGGGGACCCCCGGCACCTCGATATTGGTCGAGAATGGAAAATGCGGCTGTAGTAGGGCTGATGTGTGGGTTACCTTTGGACTTGTTGAAGGTTGTTTTGGAAAGAAAAACAAGTCTGAACCTTGGAGCGGTGGATGCGATTCTGGACACAAACAGTGCAGAGGTAAGTTATCCGTAGGCTCGAAAGGACGAAAAGTGAATCTAACGGGCTTTTTAGGCACTGGAACTACTGCGAAGTGGGACCGTCAATTATACACGCGGGTATTCAATATCGACTCAATATCATCAGCCAACACCTTCAACACAATCAGTAGACCCTTACCAACCTTAGGGCATCGATGAGGCTGTATTTTCTTTCCACACGCAATATTCAAAATACTACGAAAATTATTAATTATTAAGGAGTCATCCCTCATTAATGCCTCGATAATAATGAAACAGGGAATCGACTGTGATTTAATATAATGTCTGTTACGAGTCTGTTCGAACCTGGATACGACATCTCGTATAGAAGCAACACCAATATTCTGGCGTTTTTACTTTTTTTGTTCGTTTCATTTACTTTTGGATGGGGTTTATTTCTGGTTTGATCTATCAAATGCCACTACGTTTTTTTTTTTAGGACATGTACATAGCATAGCATCTGTGTTGGGGTTTTTATACATTCTCGTTCGCACGTACATAGTTATCTATTCCCAGTGGTTGAACTTCCCCGTATGTCGTCATTTACCCCACATACCCTAACTGGCCCTGGGAGACACAAGTGGGTGCCTAGTGTCTCGTTCTTTGTCTACTCGGCTGGTAATGGATTAATGAAAACGGGGTCAAGTTCCAATCACAATTGCGGCTCTTGCTGGATCTCTTCCGGAGATATACGCTATCCTATACTGCAATGTGAGGGGATCATTTTGTCCTCAGTTTAGGATCGAGGTTCCTGCACTAGCCATGTGCGTGCTGTTTCCGTATTTCTGCAAGTAAGCCGGAAGGATAGTGGTCGTGCGAGCCTGCCAAAGGCCTTTGATGGAAAAGTGCTCTAGACTCGGTAGATCACCAACCCAACTGTGCCATGTCCTCAGGTACGCGCGCATACGCAACAAAGAGGCAAGTAACTTGTAATTGCACGAGACTATTGTAATTGGTGCACTTCAATGTTTTTAATTTGTCCATTTGTCCATTTGTCCATTTGTCCATTTGTCCATTTGTCCATTTGTCAAATCAGAACAGCCCGCCATTCACAATCTAAACGAGAAATTTGTACATAAAAATTATGTTACCAGTCTGTCCATGGGGCTCCAAATCACCTGACGAACGTCGAAAGTCGAAAGTCACATCCCAAAATTAAAAGAAGATATTACAAGCTGAGTTAGCGAAAGTACAAAAATGGCACTAAACTGTATGGGGAATAAATAGCACATTTTGGTTGATTTTTTGATTTTTCACATTACACTCTATGTATGATAGAGCTATAGGCTTCAAAATCACCAACGCAGCTGAAGGTCAGGGACACCAAGCTTAAACTCCATGCGAAAAATCCCCCCCAGAATCTGGTAATTATGCAGGTATCTACAACGGGCCATTTGTCAGCAAGGCCTTAGCCGTTGTAGGTAGTGAGGCCCGGCCCGGCCCGTTAGTGCGTGACAAGTGTCTTGCTCACAAAACATATGTATTCCTTGTACCGGTAATATAGACTAATCGCTTCACATGCCGAGCACTCATCTCCCGTTTATGCAGTATGCACATACCATAAATCACTACTCACGTCACTGGAGGGTATGCCCTTGTCTTTGGCTGTAAAGAGGTCACCTGACGGGCATACTTTTACGTTTGCTCACGAAGATGTTGGGTCTGCAAAATGAAGACTTACGAATTCTTGCATAAGCGGTATAATTCCCACACTAGAGCTTTAAGATACTTAAGTTATAGTGTACCTAAATTTTACTAACTTATTTGTCCTCTTCATGATTTGGTTCTAAATTTCCTAATTTATTTTTTATGCATTGAATTTGCAAATGGCATAACTCTGCGCAAACAGACCCTTGTCAGCACTGAGACAGAAAAAAACAAAACACCGTACGTAGACTTTCGCGGTGTGGCTGTATGCTGGGCCTGTCATGCATGCATATGTGCGGATCAGGGTAGTATGTGCTTGAAATCAGTACGAACTCACCATCGCACTCGAATCGATATCCAAACCCATGTAGTATTTAAGTAATCTTTACGATCTCCCAAATTCTCAATCCAATTCCAAATTTCTAGTTGCAATTGGAATGATCAGAAACAATCGCGACATCTAAATTAACACCGCACACTTCTACATGTGCATGTATGTGAAGATTACTCTTGAGGTGAGGGTTCTCGCCTAGGGATCGATGTGATATCACATTCTAATTGGGGGCCATGAGATAATATTGACATGATGTATGGTGAAATATTAAGGCACATCATAAGGCTGCGTTACACTACGGCCCGCCGGCGTAAAGGATTAGGAAGTCTAACCAGACTGACGAAAAATGATGACAACTCTTGCTGGTCCGCGTCAAAACATACTGGTGCGAATAAACAAACATGCCGCGAACCATGGAAGGTGGCACAAGCGTTTGCCAACAAGACTGGTTGGTTGCTCTTAATTTCAACCGGAGCCCCATTGGGATGAGTGAAAGGTACATAAGTAATAGCATGGCTTAGGGATAGTAGGTATGGGTCCAGACACAGGTACCTTAAGAAGGAGGGAATATTTGAAGTATCTTGCCTCGACTTGAGGCTCAGGCCTAGGCTTCTTCATTCCTTAAGCCCTGCCTGCCATCCACCCTACTCAATTGATTAGAGGATACTCTTGATACACCCCTTTCCTCTTCTATAGGCCCTGTTCCAAGTTTATAATAGGGATAATGCAGCTAGCACCCCACACACCGAGCCTATGATACATTCTTTGAAAACATTGATTATACTCAAGCTTCGAGACCCCTTGTCGACAAGATTTTCGAGTCCAGGCCTCTTGCCTCCACTTCTCTTTCTTCCCCTTCGTTCACCGTATGCTTGAAATAGGAACAGAGCACCACAATTATTGCAGCAGCCACTGTTGCAGCCCACCGATTCCTCTTGCTTGATTGCAGCAAGAACCACAACGCCCTCAAGATCTTCGAATTCACCTCCGTTTGCTGATTGTGCGACTGCCTCTTGCTCCATTGCAACGCCATAGCCTCGGTACACTTAAGGAGGTACCAAAGCCTTTTAATATGAGCGCCTCGGGGGCCGCACCGGATACTGCGATTGCAGCGTGAGCCATGGAGGAGTGAGGCACAGCTTGCCTCGAGTTGATTGTCGACCGAAAGACTGCCAGCCGGAGACTTCGAAGCATGCTACTGCTTCTCCGCAAAACGCCACCACACCACCACACCCCCAAGTGCTCCTTTGGTACTGTCCGTCTTAACAATATCCACTGCATCTCTCAGCATCATACAGCAATTACAGACATGCACTGCCCTCGACCCCTTTGATTGCAACAGCCACTGGTACCTAGATACCACGGTATTGTGCTCTATCTCCAGAAAAACTTTCTTTCTCTTCCTTCCTTCGTAACGGCAAAAAACGTCAGTCCTGATTTTGCTCCACTCCTCTGTGCTCCAACACATTTGCCTTTCGTCGACCGGATGGTGTGATTGAGACTTGGGACTGAATTTTCGGTGTAGGAGTTTGGAAGGGTTGAATCATTAACTTTCAAAGTATTTGCATTGTTTAGGTGTTTTGTTTGGTATCGGGAGCGTGATGTGTTTGGGTGACAGGTGAGTGACTTAATCCGCCTCAGTTGTCGATAAGACTGCATGTTGATACTGTTGATTGTCATGATAAGATAGGTTCTTAAGCAAGCGCCAATCCGCCTTAAGGGTTCCGAAGAGCAATCATAACACCCAACCCTATCTTGGAGGAGCGATCCACATAGCCAAACTACAGCACCAACACCTATTGTCACTCAAGCCGTTCTTATCTCTTTCGGTGTGTATCCGGTGTTAACTCTAAGCTCCCGACACGACTAGGCAGGACGGTCATTCATTCAAGATTCAGCAGATGGAAAGAGCTGGGGTCGTGGGAAGGGTAGTGGAGTCAAAGTCGAAAGAACCTAACTACTATCTTATATATTGCTTTGGAGCCCAGATTCACCCATCCTACCTACCTACGTCGGCCCCGAGACTACAATCCAGAGTTTAGTTAGAGTGAGACGAGAAGACATCGATCGGCACGGGCGAAGAGATCAGGACTACCTAGAGGAACCCCCCAGCCAGCAGCGCGGGGGGCATGACGCATGCACGTCGGAAGTTTTGGCTGAGCTGTACAAGGAGGCCTTTGTTCGACATAGATTCACCACAGTACAGCCAAAAACCACCTATGGATAAGCCTACGAGAGAACAGCGAAACCCCAAGCAAGTTTAAGAGCATTTGTTAAGGCTCTAGAGAATGGCCATCGTTTATTCGCGGGTTTTAATGGTATGTAGTCTGAGGTGATTTGATATCGGTAGTGCTCCTAGAAAGCGTCCACTAACCCCTCAGGATATCGATCGGTGTACATATCCGGGTCTATGGAAACCTTGAGGCGACAGATTACTACTGGGATCGATACGCTGACTTACCAGCTATGTTGGATCGGTGACGGTGAGAAAGGCAAGGTTTCTGAAAGTCATGGCCATGAAGCTGATAAAAGGCTTTAGGTATTAAACTTTAGTATACGGGGCATTACTTTCAAATCTCTCTGCTCATGTCATGTACGTAATTCACGACGTTACGCATCAATATCAAACTACCTCTGCCAGGGCTCCTCCCACGGATTCTGCAGAAAACGGTGCTACCTATATCTAGAATTGCCTACAGGTAAACTATTCATCACGGAAAGGACCACGATTGAGACAATACTTACAGCTTGGTCTTCAATTTCAGCTTGCAGTATATACCTCGCGATGACAGGCTGCTCAGGGCTATGACGGTGCTCGTGGGTCCATGTGCATTAGTGCGGGGGCGAGCTTGAAGGTTGTCTTTTTGGAGTATGCTGCGTGAATAAAGTCTATTCCTTCCACTCCTAAACAAAATTTGTGATCACGCATACAAGTGATAAAACCATGAAGAACGCGGCAATTAGTACTAGATAGATCCTGGCTGCGATTCATGCAGTAACATGTTAATTAAGTTACTTCATATTGTGAAATATAGGCGCATTGGTTTAATTTCGGTACTACATACATTGCATTAGACCTTCAACCGAGAACCGCTTGTGCCAAACATTAACAGGAAGGCATGGCGCCGGCCCAAATGTTTCAGTACTTCCTATAGTATTTTTACACGTTCTAGAAGACTGCAGTTGAGGCTGTTGAGCCGTTTCACCTTGATGTATGACATATCATACTTCTGATACTGAGCCCTAGTAGTAGAGCCATGTGTTTGACCTTTGATAAGGCAACTCCACGTAGCAGTGTTAGAAGCTGCAGGAGTCTGAAAGAAGTATTTGATTCTTTTGGCAGGACTAGGTTTGGTAGGTTTGAGATATATGCCTCGTGTTCACTCTAAACCCTGCAATTCTATACTAGCTACGACCAGTCCTATTTGGCTGATATGCTTACCACCTCAGTTGGGGCCTTGCTGACAGACACCCCAATCGATCAAGATGTCTATGACAGCACGACAAGCCACATCCGTTGGAGCCGGTGTAGTTCCCCTAACGGCGAAACATGATTGAATAACTAATCGTTTTAAGTATGCGTTAGTCTCACAACCAAAGTAGAGCTACCATTCCCAGGGGAAACGTGAAAATCCAAACCTTGATTGGCCCTGGCCAGCATTGCATGTGAGTAGAACCTCATCCAAAAGCAACTTCTATTTCCACCAGTCTAATCCGAGTTTGACCCCAAATAATTACCCTCAGCACTGCGTGGTCTATTTAAATTGCTGCAGGTCCGAATCTATTGATGTGGGGTCAATTACAAAGCGCTAGCTTGAGGTTTATTGGCCGGCTTAGATGCATATGCGTAGAAGGGAGCATCTAATCATTCCAAAACATCCAAAAGATTGTTCCATCAATTAAACCATTCCTCCCGGCGTAATGCTTATAGGTTAACTGATATATGGACTGCCGTTGAAGTGGTTACCTAGTGACGTCATCGGTGCAATTGCAACCAGATTAGGCACTATATGTACCGGATTAGGTAGTTAATGTCACTGTAGGTACCGGATTGGGTAGTTAATGTTTGAACTTGGTTGTACGGCTAGTAATGGCCCCAAATACTATTTTTTCTTACGCTGGTGTATGAGATGTACTTGGTACTCCATAAATGGGGAATAATTATCCCCTGGTATACTTGAGTCTCCAGTTGGAATGTTTGTGCTCGTTGTGTTCGAAAACTTCCGAGAAGTTACACTCATGGTCGGGTATTGTGCTCGAGTTACAGTTTACCCCCGGAATTGATATCGATGCTAGGGTAAATGGGGGCAGTACCTGAGTACGTGGAGGTATTCATATGGATGACGTGCCCTAGTCACCGCCAGATCCCTTGCATAGTAAAGTCCTGGTTCCTTACAAATTTTCCGTTATCCGCCCACCGTTATTTTATCTGTTGTATGAGTTTTTTATGAAGTGAGAACCGTATACTTTATAAACGATGTTTCATTGATGGGCTAGGTAGGGGCTCTCCTTCTGTGACCACTCGATTGCTGGTGCATGGGGGACGGTGATTATTCAGACTGCCTTTATAGGGTATGTTTGAAGACCGTGTAATAAACATACATCAGCTTCTTATAGAGAAGATACGCGTCAAGGGAAAGGATTTCTATCCTCTCCAATAGCCTTATTATTCGATTTCATATCCAATTCGTATCTTTATGGGCTGGAAGGATAAACAGTAACAGAAAGTAATCATACACTACTTGAGACCTTCTTCAGTATCCCAATCTAGAGCTTTGGGACGTAGAACACAACTACTTGCCACTAAGGTAGTGTGTGGCAACATACAGGTAATAATAAGGTAATTTGCAATAGTCAATACTGCCAGTGTTTCTGGTTTCCCTTAAAGCCAAGACCCACATATACTTAACATAAAGTAAACATAAGTTTTCGGCATAAGGCAGCTTTACACCAAAAAGACCTCTACTTTAGTAAAATGTAACACTATCAATTCAAGGTTATATAACCTATGTATTTGAATTTTGTTATCACACTAGTTGGAAATTCAGAATGTTAACCTTTCGGATACAAATTTGTAATGGTGGTGCCTCTTTCCCCAATTTCCCAATATAAAAGAGATGTGTCGGTCTCAGTTATGTGGAGTTTCCCTCAGCTCTGTGGAGTGGAAGGTATATCAATACATTGCTAGATTCTGAAGTTTCGCCTAAAGTGGCAGTTTAGGTGTAAAACCGCCCTTTGCCGAAAAGGACGGAAATTGTGCTTTGGGACATGTGTAGAACCAGCTTGGAGATTGATAAAATAAAGCAGCGATTCGTGTTGCCACAAGCACAGGGTTGCCGACAAGCCTCGTTTTTGAATTCCAGATCCGAGAAAATATCGTACCCAATATGATAGTCGTGGAAGTGCAGCCGCAAGCTTGCGAGGTCAATGCCTATCGAAAACTGTTCTTGGTGAATCATTATTCGTATTCGAGCTAGATCTAGCTATCTCTCGCTAGATTGCCCAACCCCGGGGCCGCCCCCTGCCCCCGGTACGGTACAACCAAAATCGTAGGTTACGTTTCACGCTGTTCCAATGTGCAACCAACCAGCAGAGATTCTTTCTTCCTGTAATTTCAAATCATTTGGTACCGTGAAATTTGTAAATTAGCACCCCACCCATACTCGAATATAACGAAACCCCCCCCTTATTTAGAGATCTTGCACTCAAAACCTCCGTGCTTTTGGCCACAACATGTGCGTTTGGTCGAATTTGCAACCTCTAAGTCACTGTTGATGATCTACTAAACATCCCCTAGAGCAGTTCAAGTCCTTCAAAATTCTGTTATCTTGGATGCAACATCTTTCAATATAGGGGGGTCATTATGTATAGTCGTGTATGGATGAGGTGTTAATTTCCAAATCCAACAATACTCTCATTGCATTGGAAAGTCTCCCACTCGGTGCACCTCGCAGCTACTGTATGTGGCTGCAGCCCTTTTTTTATTAATCATTCCCTGGCCTATGACGAGGCAGCGCATCCCCTGGGAGGATCTTGGCAATTACCCAACCCTCATGCCGCTCCCTGCCCCATATGACCGCTGTAGCTACAGTATAGTAGTGTAATAAGGAACTCCCAGTTCCTGCAAGGTGACTACTGCAGATGCACCCACGCCAGGCTGATTAACCGCCGTGTTGGAGGATTCCTATGGCATGCGGTCATGGCTTCCGCAAAAGGCAACTATCCACGACGAGGCTCTTAGGATACCTATGGTAAGGTCCAGACATTACTGATACCGTACTTGCAAGTTCTAGAAGCTTGATGTGTGAATGGAATGATTACAATAGTTATAGTACAAGCCCGAGCCACGAGTGCCAAGATGCTCGGCTGTTATTCAACCCAAAAATATTCAGGAAGAGTATCCGAAGTGACTGGTGAACGAAGGCGAGAAACCCCAGACACTGATGTGGATAAGGGGGAACAGCGGCGAACCGGGGAACGAGGCGGCACAGTGGCGGTGGGATGGATGATGCACAAGCCCGGCATTGCAACACCGGCTGGCATCCGACAAGCCTAACATGTTGGTACACCGGAAATTCAAACAGATAGCGTCGGACCGCCAGGCCCTAAAAAGCCTGACATACCGGTACATAGCCACGAATAGGGTCCCCCAAAAGTAGTAGAGGCGTAAGGCCGGGAGGGGCGGAGGATATTGTAGGGGCGGGGCGATCTAAAATGCAGTGTACCTTCCTGTAATACCCGTTGATCGTAGGCGGGAAGGGGAGGATAGTGGAAGAGGCATACGACGACCCAGACTGGTGCAGAGCAGTAGCGGAAGCATTGAAGTGATTGATTGAGGGGGCAATTTGTGGCGATTGATTTGACTTTTCTTCTATCGTTTCTTCTTCTATGTAAACACTTTATATGTACCTCTTGGGGACGAGGGGCAGGGATATACCATACCTATGAGGTAATCTTCCGAGCAGCTGCAACCCCGGGGATACTCATAGACTAGAATACGAGTAATTATTCACAAACAAGAGAAAAAGGTCCCAATTAGTTGTAAGTATTACCAACAAGTAGGTCGCCTTTAGAATTTCACCGCTTCCGTTGCCCTAAACATAGATTGTGTCATCGAGGCTGACCCCCATCTAGATCAATCTTCTAGCCCCGAAATCTCTATACTCAGCTCTGCCATGGGATTCACCTACATTATACACAATGAGCCATTATATGATTTTATCTTCCCCCAGCTGGGGTAGGCACCCATATATATTCAGAGAAAACATTACCCTGCAGCTGGAAGCCTAAATCCAGAAGCCGTACGGTACCGGTAAGCCGTTGTGCCCACAGGAAGTACACCCCAGATATAAGCCACTTATGCAATACAAGTACAGTCGAACCTGTCCTACTGCATGACGCCCGTCAGGAGACTTTTGATGCAGTAAAGGAGGTTTATGCGGTAAGACCGGGGATCCTGGCCCAAACCAAGGAATTCATCCGCAGCGTACTATGCGGTTTCGCAGGATATGCGCTTAGATGGGATGCAGTAAAACAGGTTCGACTGTACTAGGTATTGGTGTATGCGTATGGACTAGCCCAGAGAAATGTATATTTGTGGCAGATGGAAGCCAATTTTGTATATATGTAAGGTCCAATCGATAGATGGTGGAGGCTGCTGTAGCTGGGTGAAGAGTATGTATACCATTCCAGCCTAGACAATAACCAAAGGGGTAAGATAATGCAATGACACGCTGAGTATCCCGATGCTATATATTCTTTCACACATGAAAGTCGTACAATTCGGCCTATTGTAATTAACCGATATCAGCTGCGGCCAGCTGAATGGTTAATGCCCGACCCTGGGCCGGGCCTGTAACCCTAAACTGGGACTCAATGCAATTAGCAACCTCTCTTTGATCCACCCTGAAGTACTCTATACGGGCTCAAGTAGTCCTATCCCAAACATATATACCCATGGCCAGGAGAATTCCATCTTGCGAGGGGCCTGGTCTTCGGCACGCGGCAGCTGCAGACACCTACTAGTGCTAAGAACCGGTGGGATACAAAATCCCCTGTCTTTGTACATTAGTTAATGCCTCTCTAATTGGTACCTTTAATGTACATAGCTACATATATGGTACTGTATCATGCAAGCAAATACCTTACTGTACCCTGTGGCTGTGCATCATGCACGGCTGCTACAATATTTCCTTATGGACATGCCATTAATTTGAAGATTCGCAAGTTCGCAAACACCTGAAGGGATCACTTTGCAATTTGGGACAAATTTTCGGAGACTTATCTGGGTATCATATGTTCCCATGCCACAGCTTAAGATCAGGCATCAGCTCTGTATTTCCTTTGGGATTTCATCATGTATCGCGTTTATGAAAATACTCGGTAGCCTCTAGTTAGGTTGCTAGCAAGTACTATTATAGGGCGTGGGAGTCTCCGGATTCGTTATCTGCACTAGTACTGATTCGGTAGCCCAGCGCGCTTATTCGGAAGATTCACTCATTTAGTCTAGTGGTATGCCTCTCTCAACAACTTGCTCCACAGCCGCAGGTCTATGTACCCCGCTGCTATCCACGTGCCTAGTAAGGTTAATCAAACCTCAACAGCCACACGACCGTTTGCAGGTTAACTTCACTATATATATATCACAGACCATGCTGAATATTGACCTGTTGAAGAATTCGGAGATAATGATGCGAGTATAGCTGCTGAGTATTTTTTTGAGTGATGCGCATGGAGATTCCATGGTTACTTCACAAGTATCCTAACTCCAGTGAGCTGGCTTCACAGTGGGTAGTATACAATTGTACATGGCCTTCATATGCATGTATATGGCACTGGCCATAGCTAGCTGCAAGACGTACATAAATAGGCTTATACAGTACCTGGCTGCAAGTAGAGAATCTTTTCCTTAAGATTTATGACATGCAATTTTAGGGATTAACATGACTTGTACACACTAGTACTATATGTACCAGGTGTGATCACACGTGCATGAGCGGCCCAACTGAAGGAATGGTTCACGATAGGTACTGTACATACCTGCTGTACATATTATGACCAACGAGCTTGTCGCAGGGTGAATGAGGCTCTCATAAATTGTACACCTTGTACTTTGCAATTGGCACATGTACACCAGACATCCTGTGGCCCAAAGTAATGCAAGAGTCAGAACTAGGTTGCGTACCAGCCAAGATGCACAATGATCACATTGGCCTTTGCAACGGCAATGTGCCACAGCTTTACCTAGTTGAGTAACACCTTCGTCTAATTCAACGTTACACGATGCCGATCTTTGCAACTTCTATACCCCCTTGGGAAAGCTAACCGTAATTTTAGAATAACGCTACTGTGCCGGGGGCGGGTACCTTACCAAGTAGTCCGATGGGGGATACCAAGGTACGCGCGTGGACACGTCCAAGAGGATTACCGACCGCACGGTCCAGGCGCTGCAACAGTACGGCGCTGTAAAGATAGAACTTAAGTCTAGCTAAGAAAATATTACGAGGTCATTGAATGATGGGAGCTTACTACATTGTACAGTCGTGCTCTTTTGTGATCGGGCAGTGCTAGATAATACGGAGGAGTTCAGGTTGCTATGCACGAATGTCTTGTCCGATCACTAAAGACCATGATTGTACAATTGCGCTTGAGGTGAGCTAATGGTTGCATGCATGCATGTCTGAGTCCACGTCCCGTCCACTTCTCCAATTTGTAGGTACCGGAAGAAGCCACCATTAGGCGCTTGTCTTGGAATCGGAGTGGAAAAAAAACAATGTTACCAAATCTAATTTGCGGCCCCCGTTTGGAAGATAAATTTCATGAGGATCAGAAGTTGATCCAACTTCAATATAAACCCACATTGCACCCACGTACTTGTAATACCTACCTGGGAAAAATAGTAACCAAAACTGCCAACTCCCTTGCTACCTTTCCTACCTCCAGTTATATAGCTATTTTACACTGGTTCTCACAGACCTGGGTATAATACGGCTTCTGCATTGTACACGTTCAACATGTCCGCCAACCTAATGTCGATCCGCGCTACCCTCTGCCTTTTGTTCTTGCTGAACTTCCTCACGAGGACACTTGCTGTTCCGAATGCATATGCAAAGATTGGGATGGGTTCTGATTATGATCACGGTGTTTGTTCCTTCAAGCAGGAATTGCCCCTATGTTGTAAGTTATATAATTATAGTCTCCGTGGTTTAAAGGCATTGATCTAGGAGCATAATCGTGGACTATTTACTAAGCCTATGTTCACCCAGCGTCCTATGGCACCTGCTTGTCTCCCCCACCAAAGCACTCCAGGCTGGTGGCAGTAGTTCTTGGGGCTGGGACCCAAAATTACACTTGCACTTCACCAACTCAGGCGCCAACTGCAAACGGCGCGGTTGCAACATTATACGACATTACTAAACTAGTAGGATTGGCCCCTGATGCAGCCCACGCCTCTAGCGAGATAGTCATGGCACTTTTCACAGCAAAATACACTGGAAACATCCCGCCCGGACTAGGCTACCCAAAGATTGGAGAGCACCACTTCGAACCAAGACATGGCAAGGGAGCAGTCGCAGTATTCAATATATTGGTAGCGGGGAAGAATCGAAAATTTGTGGGGGGGAGATTGGAGGGAATTGCTGCACCACCAAATGCTTTCCCAGGAAGCGTTGATTGGCTAAAGCTCGGAAGGACAGCGGGCCTTGAGAAAGAGAGTCGTGGAATCAAAGTATGATATTCCTCGTGCTTCACAATCATTTATCAAAGTACAAGTGGCTAATTAACCTAAAAACAGTTTGTGTATCGTGTCTACACAGCTGGTGGAAAAGCACCAACGACATGTAATGGCCTCAAAGGCGAGCACACTGTGAATTACGCCACCGAGTATTGTGAGTTGATACCCTAGAATAATACAGAGAATACCAGACTAATAATGGTGAATTATCAGGGTTTTACGACTAGTGTGAACTCAGACTATTGGGGGAAAAAATCGGACGGCAGCTGGTGTAATATATATAACGGTCCGTTTTAATAATTCATAGAGATCGGTGATGGATAGCGAGACTGACCCTAATACCGGGAATGGCTATTACTTTCTTTTTTTGGATTTAAAGTTAAAGTTGCAGGGTCCTGTATATGTGTGTTTGGATTCGGAGTGCGCATGCGGAGTTGGAACATGGATTTGGCAGCGGGCTCTCGTTGTTGTCTTACTATTTTACATTCGGTCATTATCGCGATTAGTGCGGTCAACTTTTCTTCCTCCATTAATATTACAATTATTAGCCTGGTTGGCACAACATTTATATGATCGACGTTAATAATGTATCGAATCCACTGCCTTTAATATTGCATAAAACTTACAGAGATACAAATTACTTAGTGCTGTATACTATTATAGTACGGAGTAATCGGGGTGTCACTAAGGTTTATGACCTGGCACGGGAACTGGTACCGTGGGATGCGGCGGTTGTTATTCCTTGGGGCCGCTGAGACATTGACAGATTGTACATGAAAGTGTCTCACCGTACCTCGAGGTGTGCGGATATTTCTGACAATTGACCAAACACAATCCTGAGCGAAACTTGTAAACCTCGACTTTTGGTAGCACCGATACTCTTGGTAAGTGGAATTGGAAAATCTCCATTGTGTTCAGATAATAGGTCAGTGGCCTCACTTTTATGCACAATCTCACTAGCAGCTCAAGGGATAACGTTGAAGATGGGTCCACTAGATGAACTATGATCCACAAGCCACAAAAGCCAGCCTCTCGGGAAGCAGAACCAGGCAACTCGGTACCACATCCAATGCCCCGGCCCTGAACCACGGCCTATCAAGGGCTTTACGTACCTTGTAAAGAGAGCGATAATTGGATTACCGGTACCAAGGCCAACCTTGAGCTCCGGGACATTTCACACTCGTCAGTGTATACGATCACCGATTACAACGAGGTTCACAGTACTTAGGCGCTGGTACTATGCTTCTATCACCCGGCTCCTCTGAATAATCATTCGCAGCCCACCAAGGTACAATACCGTAAATTGAAGCGTTGGGATTTACATCATACTCTACGCACGCGCATACGTTAGTTATTACCAGGGAGTTAGCTTTAGTTCAGTATCTTTTGGAAGTGGAGACTTTGCTTTCAATTGGGAGTGTTGATAATACTAAATGCCGATTACTGACCAAGTCAGTTGGTTGTCCAGTACCTATCCTGTATGGCTGGCACCAACAGCACTAGATTCTCGGCGAAGTAGTATCGTTCCGACCCTGGCGGTCCGGGCTGGACTTCAACGGCCAGCCAACCAACCTCTGGGGCCTAGAACACCTCCGGTGATCTTCTTGATGGCGCTTGCTAGCGTTTAATTGACTCCCGTCAAGCTCGGAGACTAGGTAGGGCGTTAACGTAATAAGCATGCATATGAACCAATAAAATGACTCGATCTCAGATATCAAAAGTAATGGGTTTCCCCAATCATCTTACCTTTCCAGAACTTGGCACTGGCACCCATAGATCACCGTTACGTTTTCAGAATCGAGGCTGGCCTCCGGCTCTAAGTACCGAAGGACTTGGCTAGCTGTTTCTGTACACAGGTAAAGTGCCCTGAGTGTGAAAGTGAAGAGATTTCTTTAGCTAGATTAACTCATTAGAGATTATAGCGAAATGGCTAACACTTTCCAACATGATGAAATACATACCATATTTTATGGCCAATCTTGTCTACTCGGCGAACCTAGAATGTAGATAGAAAGACAGGCGGAAGGGGTGAAATGAAAGCTAAAGGGTAGAAAAGGCGTTGGCTTTCCCTCCGGGCTGGGAAACAATTTCTAGAACTCTTCTAGTGTCATCCCTCGCGCCCGCTTTCCTTGAACCTGTCGAGCCTGACATATTTTCCCCTTGTCCATCAGCGCGTCCAAACCAACGTTCGGGAGGCCGAGGCATTGTGCTATAGAGGATAGTGATATATAGATCGCAATTGATATCAATCGCAATATCAACCCAAAACAGCTATTGAGTTCCGCCCCCAATTTCTTCTATACTCTGCTCCTACCACTCGGGCACGTGACAGCATATCATCGTGAAATTGCTATGGTGAAGAAATTGGGTCGAATGTACAGTTGCTATACAGTAAAGTTTGCCTGTAATCAGCTTGGCGAGATAATATTTCAGGCCGTACGGCATTCTTTGCACGGTGGTTACATGTACATCAAATGACATGTAGGTAAGTTAGACGAGTTCCCGTAAACTTTCAATGTATTCTGGTGTTCCTCTTCGGATTAAGGGCGTATTCGAAGATGCTTATAGTTAGGTAGTTGGTATGGAGCTCGAGGCAACTAGAATAGAGGATCTATTGGTGCACCGTTCAAAGCCTTATATGGGTCTGAGGTAGGATTAGCTATTGAGCAGAATCTCGAATTTGAGGCCTCTGGGTAATGAATGCCCCTACAACGGCATAGAGGGGGGATGTTAACAAACTCCTTGAGGAAATGCATGAGTTAAATTTCTCTAGAGGCTACCCAAAAGGCTAAGAAATGGCGTTAGGGAGGACAACTACTACAGTGCCGTCAAAACGACTCATGCGAAACGGCTGTTGAGAGACTATTAGAACCACAGGTTTGGAAGTGTAATTATTTGGGGGGATGTAACGTCAGTGATAGGGGGGGGAATTATACCTCTAGGCCTTGACTCGTCTTGGATTTATGCCACATACCACCGCGAGCTCCAGCCCGATATTCCATGGGAAGTGCTCAAGAACCTACTTGGAATAAGCCTTTCTCTAACACGTAGAACCTTAAGCCTTAAGTTAGGCTTGAATTTATTCAAGCTCTTGATTATTGGTCTCTCATCAGGGTGAAGTTTTTAGTTCCTGTATTGCTAAGTTTTTCCCTGTGTGCCTGTGGGCGGAAGGCTTGCACTCATCGATTAATTAAATTGTATCAAGTGCTACTTCGATAGCCTGTCGTACTGACAGAAAATTTTGGAAAAGCCAGCGGCACTGCTAACCTACATGTACTGTACTTCCGAGACTATGCTAAACCGCCTCATTACCAGGTGCTCACGAGGCTTGCTTATATCCCAAAGCAGTAGTACAAGTACCACATCATCGCAAATTATAATAATTGTAAAACAAATCGATATCACGATGACTCTCATCTTTCATATACCTAGAGCATTCTGTACATATTCACTGACCCTTCTCCTAAAGTATTTCTTTCAAGATACCTGGGTCCGTATGTGTGGTGTCTTATAATCAAGTAAGTCAACCTAGCCCAATATTAATGATAATGGATTCAGAGGCCTAGCTATTAGGGTAGGATACTTATTGCATATGGTTGGGACTCAACTACTATCTAGATAATATAAACTGGCCAAAACAAGTTTTCAGTACTCCTGAATTACTCCCCAAGGAGATATTATTGATGACCAGGCTATTCAGCCACCTGACAACTAAACCAGAACCGCCGGAATATTTGTACATGTACGTATCTCAGGGATGAACCTGAACTACTTACAGCCTCAAAGAGAGCTGCACAGTGAGGCATGCGAACGTCTCACCCTACTGTATCTATGGATCTGGGTCGGCCTTTCTTCATGATGACCCTTGAGGGTCATCACAAACCTATCGCATTCGCTTATATCTGGGTTAGCTATACAAAATTCGACCAGCCACTTTTTTGACCCCGTACTTGTTGGGGCGAGCCTGGCCTAAGTGGGAGACAATATCCAAGTTACGATTACACTAATAATACCGGGCTTAAGGCCATAAATTTCCTAGAAGGTAAGGACCTAACGTTAAAGTAACCTGTGAAGGCATACTGACTGACGTGCCCCAGGCAGCTTAGCCGAGGAACCGACTGCAATGTCGATCAACTCCCACACTGTCGAAACGAACACTGTACAAAGTATAATATAGGTGAGACACTGATTAACTTTACATTTATTGACCTGCAGGCATGCAATAGGTAGCTAAACAGTGAAATAGCTTACCGCACTGCGAATCGAGAAGAGGCATGCTCAGCGCGGCAGTAGTCTGGTTGCGCGGCAGTAGTCTGGTTGCGCGGCAGTAATACTGGCCAGTCGGGGCTCTGCTCTCACTGCTTTGACATTCTTGATTTTACTCATAGAGATATGAGCTCTCATAGTATAAGACCACTAATTTCACATAAATAGTCTTTTTTCTATTTCAGTTGTATCGAACTGTGTGCTAAAAAGTTCCAACCCGCCACCGAAACGCAATATAGATAAACGACCACGGGTAAAAACGGCGGACATGCAGCACGCGAGAACAATCGATATTTCCGTCAAAGAAGTATGGGGCATCCAATTCGGATGTGGGCGTCGAGACCCTGCAAGAGTAGGATTTCAAGTTTGGGTGATCATGTCGGTCAGTACAGCTTGAGAACGAATGAATAATAACTCAACGAAAGAAGGTCGACCAAGGAGTAAATGGTCATTGAGTTGAGGTTTTGATCAGCGATGTCAGTGTCGGGTCGGATTATTCGTTGTACGATACGTATGCTAATGTATTAATTTGGCCCTCCAGGGGTTCATGCTGATGTGCTTAAGGTGATCACATTCAATTGCCATAGATAGAGCACGTGTACATCGCTTTATGATATAGGGCGGAGCTCCTTATTGGCCCTCCTCCCGACCCACCTGCAAGTGGTATAAGGCTGGCGCGAGACACCGGGGCTGCAGACAATAGCAGATCCCGAAAAGATACTTGAGTACATAGTGTAGGCACAAAGAGTAAGTACTTCTCTAAAATTTGTTTTGGCTATTTTGGCCACCTATGGAATTATTGCTTATACAAGTATTTATAAAGAAGCAAAAATACATGTACAGGCAGTAGACATAAGGTACCTCCTTAATGTACCGTAGTTACCTAGTAGCCAGGGTGATAGGTCTAGAACGCGAACGACCAGCAACTCAATATCGATGATACCCTTGAAGTTTTGAGAGCTAATGGGTATAAGTCATGAACCGGCCTCATTCGAATTCACCATTGAGATTCACCATTGAGGTACCCCATGCACTGGTACTTTACAACTTGCTTTTAGCAGTAGTACAAGGGGATATTCACGCTGAAGCTGGATCAGAAAAAGTGTGTGCAGTGGAATGAGCCAGCACCGCGCATATAAGTTGATGTGCAACTGAATGAGCTCCTGTCGCAGGATATATACCATAACCTCTCCTCTTACTCAGCTTTTATTCTAGACAGGTGTATCGGCTTCTTGCTTGTCTTTAGAATCGCCAATTGCAAAGCCGGATCCTCGCGAATTTGGAAGGCTTCTACAGCGGCGCTTTTATGAGAGAGAAGCAGCTTGAATTGGTGCTCTTGCTCCCGATTTCACGATCGCAACGGCAAACGGCAACATCGGGTTGGATTAAATATCCCTCTTGACCTCGGACAGATCTCAGGTGCGATGTGAGTCTCCTTGCCTGGTTATCAATAGACAATTGCAAAACTCCTATGAATTATGTACTCTATACATGAAGTCCAACATGTGACAACTGCTAAATAATCCCTTATGTTCACTCTTTATAGCACTCTAGCAAGTCATCAGGTTCGCTCAGAACCCAATTCACGACCAAGGCAAGAAATGGCGTTCAGGCCTACACCATTTCCATTTACTGTCCCTCCTAGGGTCATGATCAACTTCGAACCACCGCCCGCATACCAAACCTCAATGCCTCCCAACGCCAGGCATGAACGAACAGATGAGAGACTTGCGGAAGAGTTGGAGCTCAGGTTGCACATTGACTCTCTACCAATACCAAAAAGTGTACGATTGAATGAATATTCAATCCCATCTGATGGAATACGATGGGACATTTTCGATAAAAATATCACCAAGCTCCTGGGAGAGGAAGCATATCTCTGGAATACAGTAAGTTACTCTACATCTGTATTCTTGAGCCATTCTCATAACTATTGAACAGTATTCTCGCCCTGATGATGGGTGGTATACAATGTATGCTACTGGCCCGCTCACGGTTTCCCAAGTCAACGACCTCAAGGCATGGACTGCACAGGCAAATGAGGAGGATCAGGTGGCTGCGGAGGCCGCATGGCCAACAGGAGGGAAAGACGACCACCATCGGGTAAAAGTCCGGGATCTTATTCGCTTGGAGTGGGAGCAACGAGAGGCGAGAGACCAGCAGCGATGGCAAAGGGAGAAGGGGAGGAGGGAGCTTGAAAGAGAAGTTGCATGGGAGGAGAGGAAGACGGATGAATGGAGGAGATACTTTCGGCAAAGGGCTGTGGCAGGTGAGGAAGCCCGGAGAGCGGACAAGATGAAAGAGAGAATCCGAAGGATGGAAGTTATGGGGATGAGAAACGAGGCTACTACGACTATGGAAGACGGTGATGAGATACCAGATGAGAGCGAGCGGAGGAAAGCAGTCTTGAAGAGGCACTTCAGGATTGGCAATAGATGGGGTTTAGGCTGCTTTAGAGGAGCTACCTCGGCCACGAAGACTAGGGGCAGGAAGATGTTGAAAGCGAGGGCAAGGTGCCTCATTTACAATGAGTTGAGCAATATGGAGTGGAAGGTTGTTACTCGAATAACAGCAAGGGTGCATGATGCCAACCAGACTGGGGTACATGGGACCCTTGACGATTGAGCTTCACAGGGAATCTTGTGAGGTGGTGAGGCTCGATGGAGCAGATAATGGATGTACATGTACAGAGTTGGGCCTTTACTTTAAATATCCCGGGCCTTTTCTTATTTGTTGGGATTTCTAGCGTAATATCCTTCCATGTTCAATTGAAATCCGGTTTACTTAGCCTGGTTTCGAATATATATCGGAGGTTTCTATGTTGTAGTCACTCGTGCGAGGTTATTCGAGATAAGTAGTTACAAAACTTGAGCTCTCGGAGTACTAAGAAGAATACAACGATATCGATATAATTCAGGTCCAAGCTTAAGCTTAACCAGGTATCGTTACGTACACTTAGGAATATTTATAGTCTCCAGCTGGAATCCTATGCTCGTACTTTACAGTCTCTAGAACCTTGACCAAACAACCACATTAATGTGACTTTGTGACGGATTCTGTGTCAAATTTTGTATATACGACATGCACACGTGACCACCCTGATCGTTAATTGGTGAGTAGCATATGTACCAAATCCAGTCGTGTAACCATGACTATGACTACATTTGTGGGTATTTACATGCATCACAGCAGCTTCTAGGTACTTACATACATATGAATTATAAATTGGGTCTGAGCAACAAGTACAGGAAAACCTGGATATAGTGATCCGACTCTTTCCCTTCTGTATGACAGGATTTCACTATAGCTAGCAAATTGAAACCTCCGCTGGAGCTTCATTTATATAGCCAGGGTTTCAGTCCATTATAGCTACCGGTACATAACTAGTGTGTATGTACATACCTAGTCTGGTTGTAGACTGGTGGCCGGCGTCGCCGATAGGTACCTTCGTCTGGTTGGCACGACCCCCAATGTAGGTACATGCCTAGACTCTACATAGTCTGGTTTCTATGTTTCGAAACACCAGTCTCGGAAACATGACCCCCCCGGTGAGTCCTACTATTTAGGGAGTAACGGCTGGTTCCAGAGTGCTTGTGACCAATAAATATGACCGAACCTCTCGGTCGGCGTGTGTCAGGCCTTTCTACTTAGCAGTGGATACAGAAAGTGCCATAAGCAAAGCCTTTCTGGAAAACTGCCTGCCTTCCTTATGCTTGCTGACCTTGGCTGATTCCCACGCAAAATTCGGAGTCTCTTGGTCATAAAACACAGAGGTGGGCGGCACAGTATGCCTAATTCTGAAAGGATTGCGTCTTATGACATCCGGTCTTTCAGTATATTACTGCATGATCGCCAATACCCTTTAACACCGTTCAATTGCAATCTTTTTGCCCAGTATTTGCTGTGCAATATACCCACGCTGGACGTGTGGTCACATTTGGCTTTGGCCAGTTCCACTCATTTTTATTTACCTGTCTTACTCATTTAACCCTTCCAGTTCCTTATACGCTAATTCTTGGTTCGTTATTCTCCGAAGCATTACCTTTGCTTGCATTCATTCATTGGAGGCCGAGATCTACTAGACCTGTTGCTACGGCCCAACAGGAAAGCAGGGAAATATCATTAATATATGGCATCTTTTGATATCACAAAAACATCTCCCAGTGAGAGCAGCGCTACTTCTGATGTCGCAGTAGGCGATGTGTCCCCAGAATTATGGACGCAGGAGGTTTTGGGGAGTTTTGGACATGGTCGACCGCCTCCTCCAACTTTTAGGATTCCGCGAAAGGAAGTCAACTCAACCTTGATACACACTCCAACAGATGCGAGAGCAAGGCAACTAAGTATCGCGCCTTCGGTATCGAATGGTGGGAGGTCAAGTGTGCGGTGGAGTAACCATCAAATAGCTCTGCCGGGTGAAAATGGGAGTGAAAATGGACCCAGCTCAGCTGGCTCGCCATATGCATCAAGTCCGATATCACCAAAGGACGGAGTGGGGGGTGACTTGGAGACGTCATATCATTTTTCGGGGCTTGGGAGGGGAAGTGGTTCAAAACGAAGTGAGGGGAGTAGTATAGAGGTGGCACTTGGAGGTCCTTCTCGGCCCTCGAGCCTCCAAGCCGTCAGGCAGGTGTTTATACGGAAGGAGAGCAGGGTCGACAGGGGCCTGAGAGGGATAGGACCTGAATACAAAATGGCCGATTCACCAATTCCACCAATTCCCGAAGCCTATGGAACGCCGGACGCTATAAGCCCAATAAATATGAATACTATATCGGTACCACGAACGTTAAGCATACCAGGGCCCGAACAATTTCAGTTTGGAGCACAATTACCACCAGCTTCGCCTAGTTCAAAGAATGGCTATGAAGCAAGACCTCAGAACTATTTACCGCCTATAGATCCAATTCGGCCACCACATACGGTTAATCGTGGAGCTTCACCAAGCCAACATCTACATTCTCATACACCAAGGGGCCTGGAGATACCGGAACATAGCATGCACTCCCCATATATACACCACTCTCCCGCGCCCATCTTAAGTAATAATGGTGGGAGTATCCATGCGACATCGGCAGTAGGTGCTGCAAGCACGGGTGGAGACCGGGAGGATTTAAATCCGAGGTGGAAGAATGACCCAGAGAACCCACAAAATTGGAATCTGAAAAGAAAGTGTTATAATACCTTGATTGCATTATCATATACTTTTGCAATGTAAGCTCCAATAACCTGAGAGCCTACCCTATGGCGACAACTGACCTGGGGTCTTCGAATCCACAGCCTTTTCGCCGGAGCAGTTTATCTACCTGCACATAGTGCCTTGGCGGTCCATTTTGCAGTTTCGCCTACTGTCACTATCGCAGGATTTATGTTATTCACGCTAGGCCTAGCATTTGGTCCTGCATTGGGCATTATGTTGAGTGATATATTTGGTCGCCGACCGATCTATGGACTGGCACTTCCATTATCTTGCATATTCACCATGGGTGCGGGCCTATCTACTAATTTAGGTACATTATTAATATGCAGGTTTTTTGCGGCCGTGGTTGCAAGTCCCGCAGTTGCAATTGGATTCTTCATGATTGGGGATATGTGGGCAGTAGAGAAGACGAAGTTTCCCACGATGATTTATGTTTTGGGCGTCTGTGGAGGTCCGTACTTTGGTAGGTTCTTTGCGTGTTCAGACTAATTTGTCCATATAATACTGACATCTTCATAGGACCTATTATTGGGGGCTTTGCAGTAAGATATGGAAATTGGGCTTGGGCAATGTGGCTCACTCTCATCGTTTCTGCAGTAATTTACATGTTGTCATATTTCATGTCCGAAACCCATAAAACCTGGATCGTACGCACTCGTCAGAAATACCTTAGAATGACTGAGTTGTCAACATCCTCGCCCCCAACCCCAGGACTGCAAGCAACCATTTCCGAAATACGACGAAGCACTTCGCGGAAGTTGCGGAGGGTACGGGCTCCGAGCATCCGGAAGGTGAACAGGTTAGCAGTAATCAAAAATGGACTTCATGTGACAATTGTGCGTGCGGTCAAGATGCTCCTCTTCGAGCCTATCGTTACCATTGCGAGTGTCTATATTGGTTTCGTATTTGGGTGCCTGTTCCAGACCCTAGTCTCGGTACCCCTTGTTTTCACAAAGGTGTACAAGGTCGATCTCATTGGGAGTGGATTTACCGAGTTAGGCATATTGGGGGGAATGCTCGCTTCGGTACTGGTATTGATGACTCTAGAGTTGACAATTCATCAACGAGCACAGAAGCGTGTGATGTCGGGACTTGGAGGAAATGTTGCGCCCGAGGAGAAGCTCCAGCTGGTGCTTTTTGGCAGTATCATGTTTCCCATTGGGTTATTCTGGTGGGCATGGAGTGCACGGGAGCAAATTCATTGGTTCTTGCCGATCTTATCAGGAGTTGCCTTGGGCTTTGCTGGACTCTCAATAATCGTAAGTTATTCCATCAGCTCCAGCTCTCGACCTATGTGATGAACCACAAAACTTATTACATATCGTGTAGCTCGGCCTCACATTATACATACAAGAAATCTACCCCGGCGACACATTTACCTCCGCCATTTCCGCCACTACAACAATGCAGTGGCTTCTAGGAGCCATTTTCCCACTTTTCACAATCCAAATGTATGAGAAATTGACCGTAGGATGGGCGGGCAGTGTGATGGCTTTTATTAGTTTAGTATTTGTTCCCTTGCCGTGGGCTCTATGGAAGTGGGGAAGGGATCTCAGGGCAGCGACTAAGTTTGAAGTGAATGTGTTTTGTGAGAGAGAGAGGCGGGATGTTAGTACAGCTGTATGATATCTAAGAGATCATTTTGGGAAGGGAGTTTCGGAGTTTTTTCTTCAGTTTACTTGGGTTGGCTTGCTGTTAGGCACGATTATGATGTATATCTGGGCTGTATTTCATCTCACCCGCAGTCGAGTTGAATGTGATTGACAATAATTCAATCCATTGCGTATACAGTTATATACCAGCGCTTCGATATATTTCTGTTTGAGGAATAGTTAGGCCTCAGCTACCCAGGCGGAGCTTTCGCCCGAGACGTCATTCTAGGTTTGGCCCCCACGCGCACGCCACAATCCAGTAATTCTCCGCACTTCGAGGATTGGACGTCGGCGGACCACCGCTACAGTAAGGTTGATTTCGATCACTGACAGCGTGGCTATGAGTCTACCCAGAGACCTACTGATATCTCAACTTTTGGGTGCCTAGAGTATGCGAAGCCTCAGTCTCGATCTGCAAAGCCTTAGTCTCGATCCGCAAAGCCTAGTTTGAATGGTTACACCGAATCGTGGCGAGAATCCATTGAGCCTTAACAGAACGAATCGAGTACTTTCCACAATAAAGGCTGTGTAAAAATATGTGATTTGTTTTCCGGGTCGACCTCCCGGTTAGTAGACGAGGAGGATACTTAAGGATTGAGGGACCTGCGGAGGATAGTTTTGTTTTGATCACATAGCCATAACAGCTACAGATAACACAAGATTGATCACAGAGCCTGATATCTTCGTTTATACCACCCATTAATTCAAAGTCGATGTCGTACCCACCAGAGAAGTCACCGGAGGCCATGGCTGCTCTCTTCGGTACTACTCACTCCGCAACCAGCGTTCCGGGGCAGAAGCCCCCGCCGTATGACCCCACGCTTGCACAACCTACTTCCGACGATAAGCCTCCTGTCTACGATCATGGCTTAAACTCCACCCCTCCCTTGACCTCCCCCAGCACCACCTCACTTGCCAGCCTAGAGGACGTCTCCCGCCCAAAATCATCAACAGGCACGAAATTCTTCATCTCCCAAAAAGGGAATACTCTTCGCCCATGGCCATGGTGCCACAATAGCGAGCTCGTTACTCCGATATTTGATTCTACGAGGACATTCCCATTATTTACATCGACAAGGTTCAAGAAAAACAGTGGGAGCTGTGTCATGGCCCCAGTTTATTCAGCTGAACACCAGGAGCCCGCAGATCCGAAAAGCCAGTTTGAAGTACATACCACGTACTTTTTCGGCCCAGGGAATGATCCTGTGATTAGCTGTGACTTTGGGGAGGATAAGAGGGTCGAGACTACGGTGAGGAGTAAAGGGAAGCTGACTAGGAGTAGGATGTTTGAGTGGAACGGAGATAGATATGAATGGCGATATGTTGGGAAGAGGAATGCAAGTGGAATGGTGCTGCAGAGGGTTGTCACTGATGCGTCGGCTGTTCCGGACATTGTGATTACCGGTGAAAAAAGACCTGGGACACCTGTGTGCCCACACGGCTACGGGAAGGGGAAGGCTAAGAAGACCGAGGACGACTATGTCACTGTGGCGGAATTTCGGAGGGATGAAGAGGAGGGTAAAAGATGTGTCATGGGATTTAGTCCCGCGGGACAAGGTGGATGGGTGACTATCTATGAGAAGGAGGAAGAGGGGAAGAAGGGTTTACCAGAGTGGTTAGTGTTGGCGAGTTGTATGGTGATGTTGAAGAGGGAAAGGGATAGGAGGACTATCCAAATTGCGATGATGATGAGTGGGGCGGGTGGCGGATCATAAAACAAACTGAGGACTTGATTGAACCCTTTTTAGGAATTATAATCATATCAAGAGGGGGGTAGAGTTTGATTTCGGTGTCGATAACCAAAGGGTAATATTGGTGTTAGTATACTAATACGGATGTTTGTTTCCCCCCCCCCCAAGTCTCTCCCATCTTTTTCATTCTATTGATCTTTTGCGCTAGTATTTTTGTCTTGCTTCCATTTCTTTTTTAGTTGAAGCACAGTTTTCCCAGAAATGGATTATACCTGTTTTATGCACCGAACCACCTACACTTAAGACTAACTATAATATACTACTATAATATACTCCATATAAGCTAGACCCACACTATCAGCTACATCCATTCCCGTGTATATGTGTCAATAGATAGTTGGTATGTGGAGGTTTGCCTTTTACCAGTGCAGCTCCGCCTCGCACTAGGCCGGGAGATCTGGGCCGGAAAATCTGGGTCGGTTAACCCATCCTCTAATAGGTATCATGTTAAACAGGGACGTTTCATCGTTGCATCGAATCTGAATGGCTGCCAATGCCGGCACCTTTTGCTTATGCTAACTAGATAATGCAAGTTGTGATTTGAACTGTCACTTCGGCGCTGGCCGTATGTAACTCTCGATGGAATCCTCGATTTCATCCAATATTCCAGCTGTATCGCAGTTACCCCAACCAAACTAATCATACTCACGCGTAGAGTACACTTTTCAACCTCCAATCCGACATGCCCAACAAAGACCGCGTCGAATTCCCCACATGAGTTTTTTGGTAGGAGTATTGAGGTACTCAGTATAATCCGTAATAGGAATGTACATGTTCTTGGGTCACATAACGTTGATCGATATCTACTAGTATGGTGGTCATTATCAGCCGAAGCAAGCCGGTTGGTATGTACGTGGTTGACATGACAGTAACAGGGGTTCAGACTAGGGTTGACAGTCGGTGGGGGGTTTAGTGTCACAATGTGCTGATAAATTCCTCTTAGTTAGTGTCAGAATATGCTGATAAATTCCTCTTAGTTAGTGTCATAATGTGCTGATAAATTCCTCTTAGTTAGATAAGGAATCTAGGGCTGGATGGTGTTAAATTTTCTGGCGGGGAAAGGATTTCTCTTAGCTGGTTTTGAGTATGTACTTTCGTTCGAACATCTGTTACAATTATTGTTGACAGTATATATCGTGGGTGAGTGTGATAATCCTTTTAGTCACTTGGTTTCCTTCCGGTTATATGTGTTGATAAATCATTGCTAGATTTTATTTTGATACACAATGGACCGAGAAACCTCTCGGCTGCTAGCTGGATCCGCAGCGGCCACCACTGAGGAGGAAATTGCGGAAGCAACAACAATAGCCCGGCAATATGGCTCCGTGAACGGTCCATCAGACTCAAGTGTAGAGGGTCATGAGCCTGCACCCGTCCGCTCGCGGATAGGTGGATTCTTTCATAACAACAGGGGCCTCTTCTTCTTCGCTACGGCCCAGCTCTTCGGTGGAATGATGGGGATGTTCGCGCGCTTCCTGGCAACATCACTACCTAGCGGGCAACGGTACCATGCACTACAGATCTTGTTCGTTAGGATGACTATTACGTGGTTGTGCTGTATGATATGGATGTGGTGGACCAAGGTACCACACATGCCACTGGGACACAGGCGGATCAGGGGCTTATTGGTGGCAAGAGGCACTGCTGGGTTTATTGGCGTATTTGGGCTGTATTGTGCGTTCGGCGGCCTTCCCAGGCGTTATGGTGTGAGGGGATGCTGACAATAATTATAATAGATTCGCTGTCGTATCTACCACTGCCTGATGCAATAGTTATTACATTCCTCGTACCGACGATGATGTCTTTCGTCTGCTCCATCGTTCCCTCTCTCAAGGAGCCCTTCACCATCCAGGAGAAGGCCGGAGGTCTGATATCGTTGATTGGAGTTATACTTATCGCTCGACCTACATTCATTTTCCATTCGGGGACGGCCCACAACACCCTTGTGTCAATCGCTCCGGTCAAGCCACCCTATGTATCCCCCTCCCAGAGAACTCTGGCTGTGGCACTAGCCTTAGTCGGCGTCCTTGGTGCCTCTGGTGCCTATAGTACCATCCGTGTAATTGGGCAGCGTGCTCACCCGCTTATCTCAGTCACTTACTTTGCCGCCATGACTACGATCTGCTCACTCATTGGAATCCTCACCATCCCTTCCGTTGGGGGTATGCTATTCCCCCAGGATCTTCTCGAATGGGGGCTCCTGATTGGTATTGGAATCTCAGGATTTCTGTTGCAGTTCTTGCTCACGAAGGGACTGCAGCTGGAGAAGGCTGGAAGGGCTGGAAGTTTGCTGTATACCCAAATGATCTGGGCCGTGATATTTGAGTGGCTGGTGTGGGGGAACGTAGTGTCGGGGCTGAGTTTAGTAGGAATTATATTGATCCTGGGTGGGGCTGCGTGGGTCAATTTGCAGAAGTGGAGAGGGGCCGCTAAGGAGGCAGGGAAGAAGGCGAGTAATGGAAGCGCCGGGGGGAGAAGCATTGAGGGGGATGTGGCAGAGGCAGTGATGGAGCGCGATGGACTTCAGCGGGAAGAGGAAGCTTAAGTGAGAAGAACGAGATGTGAGTGGGTAGCATATGGCGGATACATTAACATTGGTTGCACCCTGAGTCTGTCTGGGGGAGCAAAAGCACCACCTGCAAGTCCCACGAGGATAAGGACCATGCAAAGGCAACATAGTCTGGTTGCATATAAAGGCATCACGTCCCTTAGAGGGTTTGTTGCTATTGACAGTCGTTATGTAAGCGAGCAAATTCGTAATACTTAGTAATAACAAAGAGACCTGGTCGCATGTAGAGTACCTGATATATAAAGGGCTGTAGGGCTCTTAGGGCTTGAAGTTGGACTATGTTACACCGTACCACTGTCAAGAGACTGAGCATGCCACCGTGACCATGTAATCAATAACTACTCCCAACCAGACTAACTACTCCCCACAACTCAGTCTCCTATATATAGTGTCAGGCAACATTGGCTCTGAAGCATCCGCTCACCGCGTCCTCGACATGAGAATTAAACTGGAGGTGGATTTCAGCTTAGGCCTCAACATGCGTCTGCATGTCTCGTATAAACAGAACTCAACTGGTCATCTTACTGGACGTTAATTCAAACGCATCAACCAGGGCTTGCTCACAGAAAGGCTATTTATATGCCTCTTCCCCGGCCTAGAGCTCATCCAGTAATAGTTTTTCACACGGGATCAACGGCCTCATGTTCGATAAATCCTTGTACTAGCCTTCAGTCCCGCGAAAACTGGTGAACAAGAGGTCTGGTCCAAAATTTGGTCTTGCCCTTCCGTAGTAAGCAGCACTACTATGTACTTACAGGGACGCATACGAGTAATGAGTTATTTAAAAAAAAACAAAAAAAACTACTATGTACTTATGTGTAGATTGGAAACCTGTGCTCTGATTTTGATTTATCTCACTGTGGAGGTTCCACTTTTTGACCAGGCCTCAGTATCTATATTCGAAACAATTACCTACCCTCAACCACGAACTTGACACCAGCCACAAAGTTACAAGATCGACATTAGACAGACAAACCAGTTCGACTCATCTCGTATGCATAGCTTATACTAACAAATTAAACATAATCTTGTAGGCAATACATTCAAGGCGAGCTTCGAGCTTAGCTTTCCTCCCTCAATGTGTTGTTCTGTACGGCATAAGACTAAACGGTATAACAGCCTTGTACCCACCTGTATACAGAAGAAGTCCCCGGCGGGTCACTGCAGAACACCACTGCCTCGAGTTTGACCGTACTCAGTCCTATGGAACTCCTACTCAGAATTGGCACAAAGGGTGTATTGGACCAAGATATCTGGAGGCATCTCAGAAACCAGGTTAATGTCAGATTTCAAATCGCTAGAAAAAATCTAAAATGGTAAGTTTAATATATATGACCTGCTGGCTTTGCTACATCAGTCAGTTTTAACCCTCAGAGATGGGCAAGTGTTTGTAATATTTACTCTAATCATCATTTAATAAAGTGTAACCTACTCAATATAGCTGTAGGGCTACAGTTTTCTCCTGAGTGTTCAACTAGGAAGAGGAACCCCATCCCTCCTACTCCGCCTCTCTAGACTCCGAATCCCCCTCTACCTCTCTAACTCGCTACTCGATGAGTCCTCTTCTGTATCTGTGCCCTCTGCTGCACCCACGGGGCCATCAACTATATATCTATATCTGTAAGGGAGAGAAAAAAAGGATTATCCCATCCCGTAGGTGTTGTGCCAAATAGGCTATGTAAATTTTAGCTCAAGTTTGGCCTAAAAGCAAGGAATTAATAGGGGATGATGGAAGGTTGTGAAGCCAACGAATGCAGTAATACCTAGATTAAATCTAGGAGGCAAGGTTAAGGACATACCGTCCAACGCACAATAAAAATTTATGCCAAATGAGACCGTATCTTCGAAGTGCGGAGATATAGTTGGCGCTACCGCATCCACTGGTGAACAACGTCCCTAGTCAATTCCTAAGACATAGGCCGAGCTCACCATTTTTGAATCTTAGGAATTGACCAGGGACGTTGTTCGCCAGTGGATGTGGTACTTACGGACTGGGTATCCACTCCAAGTGCATCCGATATGTGCATACATCTATAAGAGGCTCTGCTTTCACCTTAGACAAGCAATATCATAGCATCCATGTACAGATTTAGAATAAGGGATGTCGAAGTTACACTATGTAAGTGCGCAGCCGAATCAGTTACCCCGTAGTAATTTTGTGCCACCCCAGGAAAAAGCTGCTCAGGGTGTACGATTGCATGCAGCAGTAGTATGATATACAAATGATAAATTCCCATATATTTATATCAAAGTTCAAGCACATGAGCCGTTGCTAGTAGGGTAGTAGCGTGGTCTGACTCGTGTCCACATGAACTACATATGAAAGCAAAGTTAAACGAAGCTCGCTTTGTGGATGGCTAATTGGCAAGCTAGTCTGGTTATACAGCCTTTGGTAAACAGCACGGGGTGGATGGTTATATTTATCCCGGATGTCAATCAGTGATTTTGTTCCACCATCAGCAGAACAATGTGTCAGTGTGTACGGTATATCCTACTATTGGAGGGTGTTTATCAGTCTGGTTGCACAACCTCTCTGCTTGTTCAACCGGGCTCCAGCAGGAGCACTACAAGTGTGCCCCAATAAATAATCATGCATGACCATGTTAATCCATCGCACAAGTTTACATTGCATGCATGTGGGTAGGGCATCCAGCTCAGTTTTCGTAAACGTCAATCAACCAGAGATTGCTGCCTCATCGGATTTGGTCAGTCACGACATTATTTGGCCATGTCTATGCCATGAAATGCCTGGTGACTCGGGGGTGAGGGTTACTTCTTACCTAATGATATCGAATCCGTAACATTGCACTGCTTCCGCATAACCTCAAGGCAAGAATGTATATGCAAGTAAAACAACACTGAGCTTTAGTTGCAATCTCAGCGGAGTTTTCAAATAAGATAACGTTGTGCGCCGGATCATCGTCGGCTACATGATATTCCCCACCCGCGGAACCTGCTAATATGGAAATTAAAGGCTGACTACCTCAAGCTTTCACCTGTTGATGATACCTATAAACGGAAACTAAGTTCAGGTAACGTGGAAACCGTTACTCACCCCCTGAGTGCACGCGTATATGTGCACTTGTTATGCCAATCAATTATTCTGGAATATCTCGGGGGTAAAACATGATAGATCCCGATACGAACGAGTGCAATTGGGAATGTGACAACTTTGACCAACACTATAATTAATACCAACTAACGGCTGTGGGCATATTAATGTATTACCCGTTTGCCTACTATCAGGTGTAAACAACCACCCATAATTTACTCGACCCACTGTCAACGCACAGTTCGTATGACTGGGTCCAAGTTCTCATTCAGAGTACACTGGATCTTCTCAGTTACCCGAACCAGGAAATTGCAGATGCTGAAGGGTGGGCTGTAGAGAGTTAGGAACACGACGCCCCAGGGGGTATTAACTAATACATCGCAAGAGTGGGTTTGTTTATTTAAACCATACTTCCTCATATTCAATTTCGACCCTCTTCATCAGATCTAGAGGGTTACTTCGGTGTCAAGCTTACCCACTACCCAAAGGTCTATTGTCCTGCTACTTTTGGTTACTAGACCCACTGGTCAGGATATATCAATGACAGCAACACACACACTACGCTACCTTGTCACAGTGTTCACCCTCCTGGCTGCGGTTCCTGCCAGTCCTGCACCGGATGATCACTCAGTGCTTTTCTTCAGCACTGCAACTGTACCCGGGGGTGAGAACGACATTGCTCAGGCACTTAACTTCACCGTGGTGGTGCTCGAGCCCCCAGAATGGTCAACTCTCACGACAGAAGACTATAAAACATACAGGGCTATTGTCCTACCCGATCCGAACTGTAGTCGCTTCTCCCCAAGTATCCTTGAGCCAGTTGAGGCGAATCGAGCAGTTTGGTCTCCAGCAGTGACCGGTAACATGATTGTTATCGGCACGGACCCGACCTTCCACAGATCAATTCCCGGGGCCACAACACTCATGCAACAATCACTTGAGTTCGTAACTGCCGTGAAAGGAAAGACTGGATTTTACTTCTCACTTTCTTGCTACTACGGGGATTCGCTAGAAACCACAATCCCTTGCCTCGACCAGTTTGGTGACTTCCGTGTGCGCGGTAACATTTCTTGCAATAATAGGGCCCATATCGTCGCAAAGCACCCTGCGCTCGACACACTCACAGATGAGGACCTGTCAGATTGGGGCTGTAGTGTTCATGAAGTTATCCCCCAATACCCAACCAACTTTGCGCCCCTGGCTATTGCATTAAATATGACCGGCTCTGGGTCAAAGGCTTTCGCTGATGGTTCTGAGGGTATCCCATATATTGTGGCTCGTGGAGTGAAGGTTGAGCGCTGCGGTAACTACGAACTTGACGTTGGTGAGGAATGTGATGATGGCAACTTGAACGATGGAGATGGCTGCTCGTCAACTTGTCGAAAGGAAGCTCTAAGTGGGAAAACCTGTGATTTGTGCATTCCATACCCGGAGGAGAACAAGTGCCATAACACGACCTCGTGTACCCCAACTCCATTCGGGACTATGTGTGGGTGCAGGCCTGGGTATAAAACTAAGAGTGCCAGTGCGGACACATCAAGTCACTGGAGGTTGAAGTGGAGTCATTCGGGTCATGAACACAGGGTTTTTGTGAAACCCGGAATGAAGTGTGATGAACTATGTGTTGGAGCTACTTCATGTGCTGAGATTTCAATTGCCGAGTGCAAATCAGAGGTCGTCAAGGCTTAAGGGCAGTTTGGGGGTGGAGAAGGGAATTTTGTCGTTGACTTGTGATTGTTACTCTATTGCAAAAGCGAATGGTTAAGAAGTGATAGGATGCACTGTGCGTGGACGAGAGATCTTACGGACTATTTTCTATTTCAGAATTAATTTCTATCTATGTATGTAGCTCCATCTTGATCTCGTGGCTCTACCTGTGGGCCTGGGGAATTGAAGCGAGTTCCAAATCTAGGGACAATTCGTATTAATATCAGGTGGAAAGATATATGCACTTAAAATCGCCTTGGCCCTGTGAAGACTTTGAGTCGCCGTGAGATCAATATGCACCTCTCTCGTGTCTCACATATTAATACTTTACCGGAAGCTCCTCGTATCGATGTTCGGGAATTGGACTCGTGTAACCTGGCTAGGTAGGCGGTAGGTCCAGTCTCCTCATGCCACAAGTCTCGTGCCCACTTGCCACCTCCTCATTGATTCATAATTGTTGGAAGGTGCTCCGGTCCTATACAGCCAGTTGGAGTTGGAAATCGATAGACTCCCGCCATCTGTCCGTCCGTAGCCCCACAATGATCAAGAATCAACCACGCTACTTAAATTCTAAGTTGTAGTCATATACATAGCTACTTAAGTACTGTAGGTAATACTCTCCGGTACTTGTATCAAACGGCAACTTACCAGTACCATCAGTACCTCTTGTACAGTACATCCTTCACTTGTGCTCGAACATGCTACTATACCCGGACAACCAGACTAAACATAACCAGACTAACTATTAAGTAAATATAAGGGTCAAGGGCTACTCTATACAGGCAAACGTCTCTATTTACATGCCCCCAGGACCGGTGAATTTTTATGCATATTGACAGGTTATGCGTTTTAGGTGAACCTGAGTCACGTGAGGGTACCGGATTGAATCTCTAGATATTTTTTTTTAATTTTTATTTATTTAGATACTCCTTTACTCATATTGGGCCCCAGTAGGGGAGCCATGATGAGCCAGCGGAAGCCCGCTGGATTCAGGCGGCCAAAAAAATCTATAGATATAAATACATGGAATATCAATGCAGCGAGATGGCCCATCTAGCATAAGCTTTAAGCACCTAAATAATACCCTAATTACAGGGTTGTAGCTTGGAGGTTGTTACCACTACCAGCATGCCTACTTTGGGACCGGCTAGACATATGCATGCAATTGGAGAGGTATGTAATTGTCACAATAGCCCTTGGGCCAATCTTATGCATTTTGGGAGGTTATAGAGGATACAATTATAGGGGTTTGCCTGTACTAGGTAGTAGCGAATACAAATACTCTTAAGCTTAGGCAGGTAGACTAGTTCGCTCCCCTGGCTCACCATTAAAGTTCCCTGGAGAGTTATCTTCACGCCAGCTATCCGGATTATCTGGAGTCATTTTCAATAGTTCCATGACGTAATCCCACAAGCACCCATGCAGTCATCAGGGGCATGTCTAGAGTATTACTGCTAACAAGACTAATATAAACAATTACAACTCGCTAGACCTTTTCTTTTCTTTTTTCCCCTCCAGTCTATACGCCCAGTCAGTCTTAGGCTATAAGGCGGCCTAGAACCTTTGACGGAACCTTCATCTGCCTGTTAGGCAGTATTCGAATTTCAGAGACTCCATCCGGTGCCACCTCAATATTCGGTGGGGCACCATATGCTATCATTAATTTACGGCCGTTCTCGGTGTGATACCGGAACCTTGTTACACATATGCATAACATGCTATGGGGATGGCATAGACAGCAAAGACACAATGGCTATATAGGACTGTATACCGAAGACGGACATACCTATAGCTAGGCGCGATTGAATCACTGGACACTAGACCATTCTACCCAGAACTTTCCCCAGTTTGTCTGGATTAAGCACTTTTTAGAATTCTGGCGCAGTAGCGGATGGCATGTGCATTGCCACTTAAGGACAGAGTGGATGAGATGTCATATTCGCTGGGTACACGGGACACAGCATGGCTATTTACATTTATTGGGTGCATTTTGCGAGGGATATTCGGCGATGTCTAGCGTAGCCATTTCATACGGGGGCGATGCAGCTCGTAGCCACATGAGAGAGCCCGTAAAGCCTCAGGGGTATTGATAGGCATTGTATGTACTGTATATATATGTAGGTGGATTAAGCAATCAAAACCCACTCTCACCTGTCACCTCTCTTTGCCAAAGTTCTCCCCTCAGAAGTCCTTCTGCGCCAAAGACTTCACTACAGTACTTCACGAAGCGGCTCCTGGAGCCCCTTGATTAGTGATTTCTCCGTTCCAAAATCCCAATACCTCCCCGTTCGCTTGGGACATCTGGATGCCATAGCCTGAACATATCGATTAATGTCTCCTCTGGATCCACGGGATCTTGTTGATTGCCCACGAGGTAAGTGTAAGTGTCTGGAAATTGAATCTAGACCCTTAAGTGAGCGAAATAGCAAATATTAGGGTGCAGGTCCCTAGATTTTGTAGCTGGAAGGAAGCTTAGTTGTACAGAGGGCGGGAATAACCTGTCAAATAGGAAGTACTTATAGAATACAGCAGCCTCCAGAGCCTTGCCTGGCCCAGAACATGCTAAAGCCACCTATGTACTTATTTCTTGCGATACCGGGACGCGAGAAACCCAAAGTCAATACCAACTAACTAGAATATGCCAGGGTTTCAATTTATGACCCTAAAGCGGCGTGGTGTCACGAGACCACTGAACTTGGCTTAGCGGCCCGCTAGCCCGGGCAACGTACATGTTCACGTTCGGATTCCAGATTATATTATACCACCAGCTACTACCACCCCCTTTTGGTGCCTGTGACATGGCGATGCGTACATGTATGTAGTCTGTCTGCTACACCTAACTTTTGCGGCGGTGCTAGCCCGTGAAGCTTTTCCAATGGAATTACCAGCCACGAACACGATTAAGAGAACGGCCTCAATGAATTTATAAAAAAATTTTAAAAAAAAAAGTGAACGGCCTAGGGGTTGGATAATCTACCGGGCTCACACCTTGAGATGCAATCCCTCGACATAAGCTAGATAATTTAAATATGAGCACACTGAGTTACAACAAAAACAAAAAAAAACAAAAAAAACAAAAAAAACAACGATTAGACTATATACTAGTGGGCGTCACCCTGAGGCAAACTTTCCCTTTGCTCAAAATTGACGCGTACGGACCGCGCCCAGCTGAGGCATTGCAAGAAGTCACAAGCATACCTTATCTTATTCCGTAGCAAACTTCACATAAAATAGCTCCTGTACAAGACAATGGAGAAACACAACGAAGTATGATAAAAATTCTGTAACGGGTTCCACAAACACCAACACAAAGACTCAGGCTCTCCCTCAAAATATATATCAACCCTAGTGCCAGTCTCTACAGCTCATGATCATTATCCGAGATAGTATGTGTATGTGTAGGAAAACAGCTTCATTGATGACTCGAGGGGGCTAACATTGTTTGGATCCATGAGCTCCCCGGATTTCCCCCACGAACTACCTAGTCGTTGGGCGTCGGGTGACGTTCTCACCCATGCGGAGTTGTCGTCGATTAGATACTACCTTGTTCAGACGAGTTTAAGGGATACGCTACTAAAGGCAAGGAAGATAACTAAGGTAAGGGAAGCGTTTTTTTATTATCATTATTATCCTTTTTTTTAATTTAAAAAGGGCACTCATTACTAGTATGGAGTCCTAATAAGGGGACTATGGCGAGCCACCCAGAACCCCAACTAGACCAAGGTACGTACAAGTTAATATGCACGACTGGCAAAGAGACAGAAATAGGCCCTATGGTCCTGCAAAACAATCCCTAAATTCCTTCATCACGCGAGTGGAAAAAAGGAAAATTATACAACGCTTCATCGTAATGCTCGAGTAGAAAAACAAGCTATAACGGAAGCCTCAAGAACTCGATTCTCACAAGCGTTAATTCGTGCGGTCAACGCGGCTGATGACTGATGACAGATTCCTATAGTCCTAGAAACCAGTATCTACTCTCACTAACATCAAATGGGATAGTGGTGGAGGGTAAGGCCATCTTGAAGCACATCTATTGTTAAGCTCAAAGAAACTAGAAGACTCTGTGCTTGCTCTAATACGGTTGAAGAGCGTTGTTACATCATTAACCGACCTCGCGGGGTATCTCGTACTTGACTAGAGCCCATCGGTAATAGATTCACTACATCTAAACATACCACTCCGCCACCGCCAAAATGGATATGAGAATTCCCTTGCTCCTCAAATACCGCGTTTGGAAATTGCCTTTGGAAATTAACTAAGAGAGCCTCTGGCGTGGGTATCCTATCCCAAATTTCTAGGGGTTGATAAACATCTGGAGGGTGTACATTTGCAAGATTGACACTCGCTCAGGCGTTTCCGCTGAGGCTTCCGAGTCTGGCACCTAGTGTAAGGCTTCTGACTTCATTTAGCCCATGTTGTGTCATCTCTATTAGGACAAATTGCGATCTTGGACGTAGGCTTGATATGTACATTTGGCCAGTGATGAAGTCTCTTTGCCAGGCTTCCGAGAGGGCTAGACTTGCTTCCTTGAGCGTATTAACTGCGGGTAGGGTCAGTATGAATCCTATTGCCGCATTATATGTGGAGCTTTATGAGACGCCAGAAATCCACATTCCACTTTGGACTACCTCTTCCTCAGTTCGCTGTGCAGAGGCTTGAGAAGTCTTCTCCGACTCACCCGAGCTTTGACTGGATAGGCATTAGGATGCAATCATATTACCGGCTAGTCATTCTGAACTCTAGACCTGGAAATGCCAAAGCAATCTCAACCACATCTCCAGAGCCGCCGCGTATTCCACCGGTAAGTCATAAAAATAAGTTCAACGGAGTAATACTGTCTGACTCCAGCCTACCGCTTGGTACATAACCCCCTCAGAGGGCTCATCCGACATTGAAAGCTGTATAATGACATATCACTCTTCCAGTTTTATACCAGCCATGGGAACTCGGAATTAGCCTAGGCTGAACTTTTCTTCTCGCAGAAGTTCTGGTAAACATCCAATGGACAATCAGTAGTAGCCTAGGAGAATTCCCCGAGCGGCTTTCACCCACCATCCATCGTAAACTTGAATCGGTGAACAAAGCCATGGTACGGATGGTAACCAGGAGTAGTCCGGATCATGGCATTATCAGTAAATATGTCCCAACCGAGATATGTACAAAGCTAGTGATATGCTTTTTTCAACTTTGCTCGCCATGCTCATATCTTCTGCGGAGTCAATTAGCCCAACTCCACGACGAACGGGATCTTATCTATACTAACCTACTCAAAGTTGCTGCCGATAGTTGCTTCATACACAAGCCTGTGAGCATTGTGTATTACATAAAAGGCACAACTGTGCCATCCTGCTGTTGTCCACAGCGATACCTAGGTATCTAGTCCTTGAAAAACTAAGCAGCTGGACCCCCGCGGATGGTCGATAGGCGATCTTTCTGCTAACAGTCCCTTCTGCCTTTCCACCGACATTGCTGTCTGTCACGTACAGATGCTTTCCGACCAATGCTATAGCGTAGTTATAACCCACTGCAATCATAGGCACCCCAGTGACAGATGAATATACAATAAGGGACGGTTCCCAAGTCTGTCATTGAGGATTGGGCTATGACCCTAGGCGGGAACACGGGATATTTCGCTCCAGATTGAGATAATGAACCATAACTAGTCTGTGCAGGCTTCAAAGTTGTGCGTTTTGGGAGTCTTTGTCGTACCAAAACGGGCCCCCTTCTTCCGAGAAGGTATTTATGCTGCTAAAGTTCTGTAGGCGATCGCGATCACTTCATCCCGCTCTATCTCTTCGGGGTTTATACCGGCGAGTTCGATCTTCGTCGAAGTTGAACTATACAGTCCAAATCTTCAACGTATCTGCATGACGTCATCTCCCACCGGAAGATCTGCCTCAGCTTCTGCTGCTGGTGAAAGACGGCTCCATGTGCATGCCGCGATTCCAACATTGTTCTTCCTGATAGACTCGCATCCGAAGCCTGGCACTACAGGGTATGGTTGTTGAACGAAATAGGTACCCAAATACCTATTATGAAAAAATAAACAAAAAGAGGCCAAAAAATAATGAGCAATTCCCAAAACAGATACTGCTTATTCCACCTGATTTGCTGAAGTTTCAATGTGGCAGATTCATTTAGATGAGGGTATCTCAGATTGACAACCCAATATGTATACAATAGAGATTGGTTGGACAGAATGCTATCGGACTCGAGGACTGGTGCAAACAAACAAAAGAACCAACCCGAACTGGTATTGCAGCTATAGTAAATCGACTATTGTGCTGATTTTGACGGGAAATATTTCTGTTCTCATGCCTTGGGTGTTGACTGCAGGATGGTGTTACTATGGAATGAATTCAACTGTGATCACTCGGGACGTAATTTGTATTTGTATTTCACCACAAGACATGTCGGTACGTAACTGTATTGCCAGGCAGGCTTGGCCAAGACACCGCATATCCTCATTTGGAGAAATCCTCTCATTTGGAGAAATCCCTTCAGGAGTTCAATTTTGCATTGTGTCGTCGTCCTACTGAGATACCGTAGAAATTGGCCCCCCTTCCCCCCTATATTTAGAGATTTTTAGGGGGCTCAATTTTTTTTTATGAGATCCGTGCGTTGAGCCCCCTAAAAATCTCTAAATATAGGGGGGCAGTATGTGAGAAGGGTAGCGTTAATTGCCAATTTCTGCGGTATAAACATCCGTTAACAAAGTCTAGGATACTCAATCGTTGTATGCATACTCGGTTCGATTGCAATACTAATCGTGCTTCTTTAGGCCTGCAAGGTTAACTAAACATGTCGGAACCACTACCGGAGATCATCATAGACGCTGCTCCTGCTGCAGACCCAGCACCACCGCCGCCGCCGCCGCCGCCTGCAGCCTCGAAGCCAGCCATCCCCACAGTGTCCCCAGAAACTGCTGCTTTCCTTGAGCCCTATCTACCTCCTCCTCCTCCGCCCCATGCGAATGCGTATGCAAAACCGCTCGGTGTTATCCAAGATCCACCAGCGACACGTGCCCCTGACGCTGCTCAGACTCGTCCCTTTGTCACACTTACCTATGCGACGTCTCTTGATTCACATCTTGCACTCGCCCCGGGTGCTCAGACTGCACTTTCTGGCCCTCTTTCGAAATCATTGACCCACTATTTGCGTTCCAGGCATGACGGAATTTTGATCGGTGCGGGTACAGCGGTAGCAGACGACCCTGGCCTCAATTGTCGCACAGAAGGTGTTGGGGGATACAACAACAAAGAAGAACCCGATGACCTCGCTAAAGCAACCACCATCACTGCTCTAGATGACGATGAGGATGAAGGGCCTGAACCGGATCCACTACCCGGTCAGCCGCGCCCTATCATATTGGATCCGAACCGGCGGTGGCACTTTACTCGCGAGTCCCGTATTTTCCAGATAGTGAGAGAGGGGAAGGGGAAAGCTCCAATTATACTCACACGCGCCTCTTCCCGCCAGGGCTCCGGAGAGGCAGAGCGTTGGCGCATCTTGTGTGAACATGGTGGATTATTCATGTGTCCGAAAGAGGAAATGAAGGATAAAAGCAAGCGTATGAAACCGGGGTCAAGATGGAGCTGGAAGTATATTCTTGAGTTTTTATATAAGGAGGCAGGGATCAAGAGTCTGATGATTGAAGGGGGTGGGGAGGTTATCAATGATTTGCTCGGACGGAAGGAAAATCTGGAATTAATTGACTCCGTTGTCTTGACAATTGCCCCAGTCTATTTGGGCAAGGGGGGTGTCAATGTGTCTCCAGATGGGAAAAAGGTGGAGGCAAAGAAAGTTCCTGCGGTGAATTTTAAGGATGTAGAGTGGAATGTCCTAGGGCGTGATGTAGTGATGGCTGCAAGACCACTTGCAGAGTAATTCGTTACCAGAATGTCTTCTCGCTCATGGTAAGGATGGACTGCTTAGTTGGAATATATCATATCTATAATGTAATGTGGATGTTTTATGAAGCCTTTTCCGATTATTGATGTCGTCAGGTTGACTGACTCACTATAACGGGTGTTGGTGGATTGCCTCCGATGGGGAAGGGCTGACATGCCGAAACAAAAAATCAAGTCTACACAGCGCCGTGCGAGCCCTACGGCATACCTGTCACATATCTTTTCAAATGAATGGACTTCACTATGCTTATCCATACCATGACAGTGGCTCCGGGCTTCTACTGCTGCTCGTGGGCAATGAGATTCCGCTCCCTCCTTTCCTGCATGAAGAAGTCGAAGCCGCCCCTCAGCACGGGCGCTCTGGAAAGGGTACAACATGTGTCCATCCTGTCGAATTTCTTCTCCATCTTCAATCACAATTCTTTTTTGCCTGCTTCGAGGTGGATCGAGTTTGGTGTTCACAACAGCGACGGTCTAACTAGACAACGACACAATTTTTCGTATTCGGAGATGGTTTCGGGGCTACTGTTGTTTCGAGCTGGCTTAAAACATTCCCAAGTAACTTACTGGGGGCAGGACTGCTAGCTGTAGAGTCAGTTAGATCATGTGCACTGCTTCGTATCGTGATGACCGTTGCGTTAAAGTCATCTCCCAGTGCGGTTGCCTCTTCCCGCATACCGGTATCGATAACAGCCCCTGCTAGTCCCGCACATTCGCCTTGAAAGTGCCTTCCTATACTATGCGGGGGGCATGAAGGGATATGCTTATCACGAGAGTTGACTGTATCGTTGAATGTTGATCAAAACCAACCAGACTAATCAAAACCCATCCTCGAAGTTGTCGTACCTATACCAATACCCAAGTCCAAGGAGCGCCAAGCCAGACTAACTACAATAGCTTGGAGGCGCCGACCAAAAGTGTTTTTCCGCAGCCGAGGCTAATTCTACGGCTGCAAGGAGCAAGAGACTCGTAGTCTGGTTCTGTCGGTGAAGCGGAACCTGCCATGGTCATGCACGACTCTCTGTCTTTACTTTTCAATACTACCGTACCCCATTCCCTTTATTACCCTTCCCATTCCTATAAACCAGACAATTTCCTACCTATACACTTATCATACATACCCAAACTGTGTATTTTGTATATCGTGCCTTGCAATTGCAGTATCCTTGATCTTTCACTCCTCAAATACAGTGATCACCGTATTGTGGTTTTCTGTAGGTGCTCTCCAGGTGACGAACTGGCATATTCACAGGGCTGACACTCATGTGGGAGAGATACTGTACCACTGGCAGATTCGTCAAACGTCCGCTTGAGTACTTAGGTTCCTAGGTTTTGCATACCTCGCCTATAGCAGTTACCCTGTAACCCTCGACGGAGCACCATACTACGCAACACTCTACCAGACGATGTCCTCTTCGACCCATAGCAAACCCAATGCCTCTCCCGAGGTCCCCCCAACCCTTCCACCGCCAGCTGCCTTCGCACAACTTCGTTCCTTTGTCGCGGGGGGTGTTGGTGGTATTTGTGCCGTGATCACTGGACACCCATTTGACTTGGTAAAAGTGCGGTTACAGACTACGGAGAAGGGTGTTTACAACGGAGCCATCGACTGCGTACGAAAGACAATCGCTCGAGAAGGCCCAGTAAGAGTAAGTTTTTTCTTTTCTAATTTTACAGCACGGCTGAAAGGCTTCTAACCTTTTCATTCATAGGGTTTATACGCCGGTGTATCTGCGCCACTATTAGGAGTCACCCCGATGTGTGAGTTATTCTTCTCCCTTGGAATAGCTCATCACAAGGATTGTCCACTAACTCCAAAGCCGGTGCCAAATAGTTGCCGTATCTTTCTGGGGTTACGGTGTGGGCAAAACACTCGTTCGAAAACTCACTTCCGGCTCGGATCCCAAGGTACCTTTAACGACCGCCCAGATCTCCGCCGCCGGCTTCTTTTCCGCCATTCCAATGACTCTCATAACTGCCCCCTTTGAGCGAGTCAAAGTGCTTCTCCAAATCCAAGGGCAGTCGTCGGCACCCCCGAAATACAAAGGCCCACTTGACGTAGTCCACCAACTCTACGTTGAAGGTGGTGTACGTTCGGTTTTCCGGGGCAGTTTGGCTACACTAGCAAGAGATGGGCCTGGGAGTGCTGCTTACTTTGCTACATACGAGATTGTTAAGAGGAAACTCACGCCAGAGGGAAAGGATCTGAGTTTAGGGGCCATTATGACAGCTGGTGGGTTGGCGGGAGTGTCCATGTGGGTATTGATCTTCCCTGTGGATACAGTCAAGAGTATGCTCCAGAGTGGAGATGGGAAGCTAGGTTTGGGAGGGGTGGTCAAACGAGTTTATACTACGGGAGGTATTAAGGCCTTCTTCCCGGGTCTAGGACCAGCCTTGGCTAGAAGTTTCCCGGCAAATGCAGGTAGGTAGTTCACTGACCCTTTTTCACGGAGAGCCGCCATTTACTAACCGGGGGGGGATTGTCTAGCTACTTTCTTGGGTGTGGAGTTGGCGCACAAGGCTATGGATAAGGTATTCTAAACGCTGACTTTTTTTTGGCGTTGGATTTCTTTCTAGATGTAAGAACATATATATAGAAGGGGGAGGTATTCTGTGTATCTTGAACAGCGTTTTTTTTAAATTTACATTATATCCGTATTCATATCTATATTGCAACAGCCGCTGTTCGTATATAGAAGTGTAGAGGGGGTTATTTGAGTCATCATGAAAGTATCTCGTCTGCATGCATAACGGCCGAAGGGCATATCGTACTCATCAATGTTTATTCACGTTTATGCTAGAGGGCTAGTTGAGATGAAAAGTCTGGTTTCTGTTCACTCTGTGCGTGTGCGTGTGTTGCAAATCTATGCTCTACGTTTTGGAGATGTACCTATATAGTTAGACGGGCCACGAGACATTCTGGGATAGATTTTTATCCGGAGATGTAACTACTAGTACTGCCTGCTATCAGTTATATGAGACTCCCAGTACTGTACATATCAAAGTGCGTATTGCAGGCTAGCTTAAAGGCAAGTAAGAATATGTACTATACGTAGAGATATGGACATTGAGAATTGTTATGTTGGAGCTCGAGACCAAGGTATATGATCATCAGTTGGGGATATATATTCCAGACTGATAATACATATATTATGGATTGACCCCTGGGCCTAATTCAAAGGTATTGGCTACCGGGAATAAGACCCCCTTGTCTGTACTGAGATATTCCTACTAATACTACGTACTTGGCAACCATGCAGACGCTCAACCTCCTCATCAGAATCCAACATATCAGTAGTATCATCCATCTGCCATGGCTTGGCTGTTATATCTTCAGTCCCCACAGGAGATATATGTAGAAATATCTGCCTGGGTAAAAGACCTAATGATATTGTCTTTTCCCCTGTCGGGCATGTTTCATAAGTACGTTAGTATTAGTATTAGCACTTGGAATGTCACCAGTTTTCCTGGTACTTAGTCTCGATCCGTGCAAGTACAGTGATGATCCAACCAGACTATGCTGATCGTTACTGTAAGTAAGAATCACTTGGCACGTGGAACCTTTGCGCATTCAACATCAGTTCCGCACGACAGAACTATATTCCGAGACTTTCTCTCCCCCCAATGGTCATGATCAATATGATCTCCGACCATGATACGAGATATCGATAGATACAAGAGTACCATGTATCGTGAACAGTACCCACGACCTCCGGCAAGCCGGGTCAAATCAACCCTTTCCGCCTTCCGCTAACAATTTGGAACCTCAGTTGAAAATTATCCTATCACCACTTGCCGGTATCACTGGCCGGTACAAATACACCCAGGGGTACAGGCACCCCACCTCTTCAAGAACAGCCTGGGGCGAGTGCAGAGGGGCTAACTAGTTGGTGCGAGAACTAGAAACTTAGTAACCCAATGCCGCTGGTTCCTGCACTCGAAAAGGCATATAGTATGAAATCTCTATATCGAATAGTGGTGTGCAAGTGTTCCGCGTTCCGTTTGGTTCTGCCATACGCAGCGCCCAGAGCAGCCGTCGGGCAACGCGGGGCACCGATATAACGTAACTTCACCTGATAGTCGTTGGGCACCGGGTTCTTGGGCAGGTTCTTGGGGACGGTCCGTCATTTTGGGCTTCATCATGGCCGTGTTCCGAAACACGGCGGGTGCAGGGTTACATAGTGTACACAAGGCTCACGCTTTACGAGTAGAATCTCCATCACACCACCTCGCTATCCTCCCATTTACGATGATGGCTCAAGGAACTACTACAGTGCTATTTTGGATATATAAACCCTCTTTACTCGTCCCTATGGCTTCCTTTCCTTTCTCTCCTCATCATCCGTTTCAACTCTCCTTCAGTTGAGGTTCCTTCCTTTCACTACATTCTTTGTCACATTCTATTTTCTGGGTTTTTTCCGGTCGTACTTTTGTTTCAATACTTTTATATTCTCTATTACAGGGAATCTCGGCTTTTTGAGGGTTTTTCGTTCTCTCGAATACCATGCAATTGCCTCGTTCTTTGGCAGTGCTCGCAGCAGCGCTTTTCCCAATCCTCGGTGCCGCAGCCCCAACCCAGCCGGCTGAGGCCCCCTCTCCCTCTGTAGCGAGTGGGGGAGAGACGATTCCCAATTCCTACGTTGTCCTCCTCAAGGACGGTGTCTCCCACGAGAAGTTCGAAGCCCATCAGCGTTGGGTACAGCATAAGCATGCAAGCCGCCTCAGCAGGCGAGATGATTCCAACCTCAACGGTGTCCACAAGGGATTCACGCTTGGTGGTTTGTACGGTTACCATGGTACATTTGATAATGATACTTTGGCAGAGATTAGACAGGCGGAGGAAGTTGATTACATAGAGGAGGATAAGATTGTTGTGGCCTATGATATGATGATACAGCATAATCCTCCCTCTTGGGGGTTAACTAGGATCGGTGAGCGACGCAATTCTGCAAGGAATGGTTACGCCTTTGACAGCTCTGCTGGTGAGGGCGTCAATGTCTACGTGCTTGACACTGGTATGTCTATACTTATATCCTTATATTTTTAACCAGAAAAACTAACACATGTAGGTGTCAATATTCACCACAGGGACTTTGAGGGCCGCGCCTCTTGGGGTACCAACGTTGCAGACCATAACAATCGTGACTCACAAGGGCACGGAACCCACGTTTCGGGTACCATTGCTGGTGCTTCGTACGGTGTTGCCAAGAAGGCCAACATCATTGCCGTCAAGGTCCTCGGTGATAACGGTGCTGGCTCCACTAGCAAGCTAATTTTTGGTATTGAATGGACCATCGCGCACGCTCGATCTAGCGGAGGCGGACCAAAAAAATCTGTCGTCAACATGTCTCTCGGAGGAGGATATTCCAATGCTGTCAACCGTGCCGTTGAAGCCGCTACTGCACATGGTCTCACCTTTGTCGTAGCTGCAGGTAACGGCGGAAAGGACGCACGCAACTATTCCCCCGCCAGCTCGCCCCACGCCATCACCGTTGGCGCTACCCAACGGGGCGATGGGCGTGCGAGCTACAGTAACTTCGGATCTGTCGTCGATGTCTTTGCTCCCGGAAGCCAGATCGTCTCCACCTGGTATACCTCCAACTCCGCTGTCCACACCTTGTCTGGAACCTCCATGGCCTCCCCTCACGTTGCAGGTCTTGCAGCTTACTTGATCGCTCAAGAGGGGTTGTCCGGGCCAGCACAGGTCACCCAGAGGATTCAGGAATTGGCACAGCGTGGCATTGTCGTAGGTGCTGGGCCTGGCTCTACAAACGCCTTTGTTTGGAACGGAGCCAACTAATGGTGGACGGCTAAACCATAGCTGAATTTTTGGGATATCGTGGTGGAAGCTTGTTTTGTTTGTTTTGAGTTGAATGGTTCATGTTTGGTGCTTGACGTGTTTTGTTTGAAGATGGGATACATGGAGTTCTTTTGTTTGGGATGCATGTAGATTGAGTGGGGTCAAAGTTGAGCAAGATTACTGTTGTCCAGCGGTAATATGCTGTTCAATACCAGCGCTTACAATTTGCATGCAGGACACTTTTTTTCTTTTGTTGCCTTGAGAGGCGAGTAAGTGATCGGATAGATCGTTTGAGGATTGGGATTTTTTTTTTTTTTGCTCTTGGTCCATGGCATGGCGCTGCACTGTCTGCGCTGCATGGGGGTTGTAAAGAAAACTGGCGGAGAAAACCTGGGGGAAGTTCGTTGGGTATATTGGAAGCAATGTTACGTTGTGTTTTTGTATATACTCAACCAATGCAAAAGCTACAGCTTCTTCCTGAAATTTTTTTTTCCATTTTTTTCGGAAAGATTGTGTGCTACTACTTACTGCTACACTGCCGTTATGACATGATAGATAGACTCGGAAACAAAATATCGACTACCGTATTTGGGTAAAGAACAGTGCGAGTTTCCTATTGCGGTCTGGGTCTGATGCATTGGGGTATCTGAAACTTTTTTACACTTTAAAGTGGTTTTTCTGGAATCCTTCTTTATTTCACATCATTACAAATTGCAAAAATACTCAGTTCTATTCGCCCCCCCCCCCTTATGTAGATAAGAGATGATTGAGTTTTTAGTTGTTTGCGAGAGAAACCAACCCCACCCCCCACTTTTTTCCCTCTATAGATATCTACTTGTACCGGTAGGCTAGGTACCTAAACGTTCCATGTCCCCTGCTACCTACGTTCCCTGCTATAAAGTTGTTTTTTTGGGGGGGAAATCTCGGAC